>Ga0187894_10000071_pt1 | contig 127172 bp, 99 predicted proteins | sample GBC1701081metaG_FD_136650 | JGI IMG/M metagenome (GOLD analysis project Ga0187894, IMG submission 136650) | White microbial mat communities from a lava cave in the Kipuka Kanohina Cave System on the Island of Hawaii, USA - GBC170108-1 metaG ... | reverse complement strand
TGTATGCGCGTGAGCTCGTCACGCCGACGGCGGGGCGGAACCGGCGGCACACACTCCGGCTGGCGTACTAGCCGACGGGTTGCGGGGCTGCCAGAGGACTTCTGCGAGGGAGACCCGCGTCAGGCGGGCCAGCGAGGGCACCGTGAAGGGTCGGGGGGCGGGAGCGGGGCGGAGAGCGGGGAGGAAGAGAGGCGGGCGGGGCGTCGGCTCCAGGAGCCAACAATCTCGCGCCCACCATGGGTTCAGGCGATCCCGTCGCGGATGGCAGCCGCCACGGCCTCGGCCGCCGTCCCGACGCGGAGCTTCTCGTAGATGCGCCGGACGTAGGTCCGCACCGTGTGGATCGAGATGCCGAGATCGTCGGCGATCTGCTTGTAGAGGAGGCCGCGGGCGAGACCGCGGAGAACGTCGCGCTCTCGCGATGAGAGCACGAGGCTGGGGCCGTGCCCGCCGAATCGCGACGCTTCGGGCGGCTGAACACCCGACGCCGTGTCTCGCACCATCCCCATCACCGTGCGGGCCACGTTGGGAGTCAGCGGCGAGCCACCGGCGCTGATCGCCGAGAGAAGCTCCACCATCTCCTCGAGCGGTGTGCTCTTGAGGATGTAGCCGTCCGACCCGGCACAGATCGCCGAAAGGATCGTTGCCGGCTCATCGAAGACCGTCAGGTGGACCACCGCCATCGTCGGAGCGATCGCCTTGAGCCGGCGCGTGGCCTCGATCCCGTCCATTTCGGGCATCTCGACGTCCATGAGCGTCAAGTCCCACGGAGGGGCTTCGCCGCGGCGGCGGGCTTCCTCGGCGAGGCGAAGCATGGGCGGGGGATGGTCGAACACGCCGGTGAGCTCGAACCCCGGCTCCGCGCGGAAGAGCGTCTGAAGCGCGTTCCGGTACCGTGGATTGTCATCGACGACCACCAGCCGAATCGTCATCGAGCCCTCGAACCGATTCTGCAATCAACGGCGGGAGAATTCATGTCGCCCGAAGTGGTGACGGCCTCGTCTTCGCGACGTCACCTGCGGAACAAGCGGCCCTCCGCGCCCGGGTGGAAACTCAGCCTCAGGCAGGTTCCCCCTTCGGGAGTCTTCGTCCAGGTGATTGCCGCGCCGATCTCCGCGGCCCGCTCGCGCATGTTCCGAATTCCGAATCCGCCGGGTGCGCCCTCCTGGCTCGCACGATCGTGCGCCGGCTCGAATCCCCGCCCATCGTCCGTGATGTCGAGAATCCAGGCTCCTCCGGAATCTCCCTGGAGCGAGACCACGATCCGCTCGGCGCCCGAGTGGCGCACGGCGTTGTGGATCGCCTCGACCCCGATCAAAAGGACGTTGATGCGCACCGGGACCGACAGGGGCGTGGCCGGGATCGACTCGAGAGAAGCCGCCTGGAACGCCGGTCTGCCGGAGGCGCAGAGCCGGGCACCCCGCTCGACGAGATGCCCGTAGAGAGAACGGATATTGGCGGCTCCCGGCTGGAGCGAGGTCACGATGTCCCTCAGGCTGGTGCCGAGTTCTCCTGCGAGCGCGCCGATCCGCGACACGATGTCGGCGCTCTTTCCGGGGTCCTCCTCGGCCCGCCGGGCGATGCCCGAAAGCAGGCCGATGGTCCCGAGTCCGGAGCCGATCTCGTCGTGCAGGTCGCGCGCGATGCGAGCGCGCTGGCTCTCGAGACGGAGCACTGTGCGCAGGCGGGCGCGATGCACCAGATACGCGGCGGCCGCCATCGTGATCGCCGCAGTGACGAGAAACCACCACTCGAAGTACCAGGGCGGCTGCACTGTGAAGTCGATGCGGGCGGGATCCTGCGACCAGGCCTCACCGTCGACAGATGCCTGGATCGACACCGAATAGCGCCCCTGCCCGAGGCCGGCGAATCGAAGGAAGGAATCGGTTTCGGGCGGCGACCACTCGTCATCGTCATGGAGTCTGTAGCGGTACCGCACCCGCTCCGGGTCGCGGAAGACCGGGACGGCGAAGCGAAGCTCGAGGCGGTTCCGGCTGTTGGGGAGCGAGAGCAGCGTCTCCGGTCTCACAGGAACACCCTCCTGCGAGACCTCGGTGAGCGTGATTGCGGGAGAAGACCCTCGTGCGACGCGCGCCGATTGCGGGATGTGGATGACGTGCCCGGCGGCCGTTGTCAGCCAGAGTTCGCCGGACCCACCCTCGGCAAGATCCAGCGGCGCTACTCCGGAGATCATCCCCTGGCCGGGACCGATCCGCTCGAGCAGATTCCATCCCTCCGGCGAAGAGGGATTCTCCGTGACCCGGATCAGGTCGCCTTCCGCAAGCACCCAGATCCCCCCGCGCTCAGACTGGTGCAGCCGTCCAAGCGTTCCCGTGCGGAGACGGAGGCTCGCCGGCACCGGCTCCCACCGATCCTGCGCCGGACCCGGCCACCGAAGGATCCCCACGCCTCGCACCGCCGCCCAGACCGAGCCGCCCGGCGTCTCGAGGAGGCCCACGGTTCCCTGCGATCCGGGAACTTTCGTGCAGGACCATGCGGGATCGGGTTCCGTCAGGGCGGCGCGAACGCCGGTATGGCAGAGGGAGTCGTAGCTTGCGAAGAAGAGAGTTCCGCTCGAGTGCTCGAGGATCGCGGCGGTCGGTTCGCTTGGCGATGAGACATCCGGAATGCGCGCAGCGATCGGATGAGGGAGCCGGTTGCTGTCGTCGGCGACCAGGATGCCCTGGGGAGATGCGATCCAGAGCCGCCTCTGGGCGCCCTGCGCGCATCCATGGAAGTAGCCGCCGAACCCTGGCCCGGGGAACGTCTCGGGATCCTTCCCGACGCGAAGATGCGTGCGGGCCCGACGGGTTACCGACCAGACTCCACCCGCCGGGTCAGGGCAGGGACACATCGAAAAAGAGCCGGCGTCCGGCTGAAAGGCCAGTCCCTGCGGGCCGCGCCGGACCCGGAAGACACCCGACCACGTGGAGAACCAGAGACCGGAGTCCTCGAACGCGCAGAAGATCGCGCCGGTACTGATGAAGGAGGACTCGGGGCTCGGGTAGTGCTGGAGCCCGCCAACCGTCGCAGCCCAGAGGCTGCCCTCCCGATCGGCGAGGATGGTACCGCAGCAGGCGCCTCCTTCCCTGGACTCGATCGTCTCGACCTGGCCATCGGAGCCGATCCGCACGAGGCGGTAGTCGTAGTTGACGATAACGTCCGGGCCCACCGGAGCCTCATCGATGACTCGATGCGCATCGGAGTAGATCGCCGTCGCCGTCCCGCCGCGCGCGATGAAGACCGTGCCGCCGTCGTTCGTGTTGCGGTTCGTGTTCGCAAGGAAAACGACCGAACCGTCCTCACGCTCGCGCGCGGAGAATGCTCCCGGGACCGATGCGACGGGCGTCGCGGACCCGCCGGCAGGGTCCACTCGAAGGAGGACGCGATCGGTCACCGCGAACACCGCTCCCCCGCGAGCCGGGAGGAGCGCGACGTCGTCCTCTCGCGCCAGGCCGGCGGGGGTCAGTCGCATCCAACCGCGGCCGGGATCCTCCCGGAGAAGGCGGTGCTCGGCCAGGACCCAGAGCCGCCCCAGGGAATCCACCGTGGCCGCCGAGATCCCGCGAAGCGGTTCTCCCGCTTCGCCGGAGATCAGCCGCGGTTGTCCGAGGGCGATCGGATCGATCTCTTCGAGCGGTCCGCCGGCGGCGCGCACGATGATCCGGTTTCGGTTGCCGGCGCCCGGAATAAGACCCCGGCCGGGGCCTGTCGCTTGCACGATCCGCTGCCCGTCGAACCGCGCGATGCCTTCGGGTGTCGCGACCCAGATCAGGCCCCGATCGTCCTGCACGAGACTCCAGCACTCCGTCGCGGGAAGCCCGTCGGACGAGTCGAAGAGCCGTGTGAGTCGCTGGCCTTCCGGACGGGCGGGCGCGCACGTCAGGACCATGAGCGCGGCGCCAAGAAGAGATTTCCGCATGCTCCCCCGAGGATCAGGGCCGCATAGTACCGCGGAGGCCCCGCACCGAAAACCTCGCTCAGGATTGCCTAGAATGGCCCCCGCATGACTCGATTCACCCGGCGATTGGCGAGCGCGTGCCTGGCCCTTCTGCTCGGCTGGGCCTCCGGCTGCGGTCTTCTGCCCGTGTGGAATTCGCTCCCTGTGTACACCATCGACCAGACCGACTCGTCGCACGCCGGATATCGACGCACGACGATTTCGTCCGGCGGAAACGTGTTCGTCCACGACTTCGAGGAGTCCTCACTGCAACTGGCGAACAGGGATCCGAGGACGGTCGTGGGGCGCACGCCGTTCGGGGGCGGCGGGATCTGCGAGATCGAGGGGCAGAGCCCGGCCGCCTGGCTCGCGGTCGACATGGGCTCGGAGATGCCGGCCTTCGAGGTGTTTCGAGCCGAGCGGCAGCCACCGTTCGACTGGCGCCGCGTGACATTCCAGAAGATGCAGTTGGACATGCTCAAAGGACCGGCCGCCAACAGGATCACGACCGATCCCACGGTAATCGAGGACGTCGTGCGCACGCTTCGGGACGGCGCGCCCGCGGCTCCGTTCACGGTCGAGTACCGCGACGAGAAACTTGTCATCCGTGCGAACTGGATTCCCGCTTCCGCCGCGTTCTCGAGCTGGTCGACGACCGGAAACTGACATCCGTCAGGGCATCAGGATCCAGGGCGGCTCTTCGGGGGGCGGGATCGGCGCGCTGATGTCGATGGTCGCCCTGCCTATGGCATGACCCAACCGCAGCAGCATCTGATTCGGTCCGGGCGGAATCAGAGCCGCGTCGACCCCCTCCAGGTGAACCTGGGCCACGCCCGAACCAATCGAAAGCGCCCGGATCCCATGCCCTGAACCGGTGTACTCGCATGTGCCATCGCCGTGACATTGCAACGTGCCGGGCTCTAGCGTTTGCGTAAACCCACCGATCGACAGGGACAGCTCCCGGCTGGAAAGCGAATGAATGGTGTGCGCGCCGCGCCGCGAGAAATAGATCGTCGCATCGAGTCCGACCCGGTCGCGGGTTGCCGCGGCAGGGTCGGGCAACAGCCTCGCGTTCTGGGAAGACAGCGCCGGGATCGGGATGGGGGGGCACATGCCGGAACTGCCCGCGTTGAAGATTCGGCGAATGACCCGCTCGGTGATCGGCCGGTTATAGATCTGGATCTCGTCCAGAATGCCATGAAACGGCTCGAACCCGGGGATCGTCGTCCCGATTTCGAGCGGCAGCTCGGTCAGGCCATTGGCGAGCAGCCCCGGGAACGATTGCGCGTCTGCGAGCACGTCATCGACGTACGCCCGCAGCTCCACACCCGTCGCGGTCTGCCGGTACTCCCCGACATACAGATGCCAGGCCTCGGCGGTGGGGAGCGCTGTCCGCATGACTTCGAAGTGATTGCCGTCGTCGCTCCCGTTCCCCGGGTACCCGACGCTCGGATCATCGAAGTACAAGCCGAGCCCGTAGTGCGGCTGGGAAAAGTTGACGCCGTAGTTCGATGGCGCGGGCAGGTTCGTGTCTCGTTTCGCGATGACGCCCTGGAATGGGCCGGCGAAGTTGTCGCGGTTGAACCAGAACACGAGGCTGATTCCGCTGGTCAGGTTCAGGCTGGGGCTATCCGGTACCTGCACCCAGCCCCCCTCGAAAACGAAGCCGTTCCCCACCTCGCCAGGGCCGAAAGTGACGCCTTCCGCCGTGCCGTTGTTGGGGCCGTAGATGTCGGCGGCCGAACCCTCGCCGGGCCACCAGCTCACCAGGCCGGGCGGAATCGGCGCACAATTCGCGGCAAGAGTTGGAAAGACGGCGAGATTGCAGAACAGCACTGCCGCGCTTGCAAGGACCAGACTCGATCGCTTGTACATGATCCCTCCTCCGACCTGTGCCCTGTGGTATGAGTGAACGGAGCATACGTCGACGGGGAGAGGCAGGCCAGCGAAAGCCGGGAGCTGCCTCGTTCATCGGCTTCACCGGCACGCCGGCACTCCCCTGCACGCCCCTGCCGGGCGTCATCCTCGGCCTCACTTCGCTCGCGGTGACGCTGGCACTGCACACGATCCTGGCAGACGAGGGCTGATCCCCAGCCTTTGCCCTGAGCGAGCCAATCGAGTCGAAAGGTCAGGGCATGAGAATCCAGGGCGGCTCTTCGGGGGGCGGGATCGGCGTGGCGATGTCGAATGCGTACCCGCCCTTGACGACCTCACCGGCCTCCTGTCTCTCGATCGCCTGATACGTGAACCTCGCGAGTCCATCCGCGGGGCGCTGGATCGACACCGCCCATCCGAAGTTCTTCAGTGCGGGCGTGGCGGCGACCGTCGCCTCGTCAGGAAGGAAGACCTGCTGTTCGAGGTTGCCGGCACCGGTCGTCGCGGCGGTCCAGGACCCCACCTTCGCTTCGGGGGCGGGGGATTCCTTCTTGGAATACTTCATCTGGAGGCCGTCGGCCCCCTTGGTGATGACCCACGTCTGGCTGCGATTCCAGGATGGCGGCTGCCCGGCGGCTCCAGCCGCCAGGTAATGGACGCCGAAGAACACCGAATTCTCCTCGCACTTCCGGACGTCGAGCACGGGAGTCGTGGGCACCGGCGGCTCCTGGGTGTGAGCGTAGGCCTTGCCGCACAGCTCGCGAAGCGATTCCCAGAAGACGTCCTGGGGATTCTTCTCGGGCTCGATGACGGTCTGCGTGAACGCTTCGCAGGTGAGCTTGGACGCTCTGTTGGAGCTCGCCGTCTTGGTCAGCGACTCGACCTTGACGCGCAGGGGCACCCCTTCGCGGGTCAGGCTGATTTCGGCGGTGTCGCGGCCGATGGCGTTGTCCTCGGCGACGAACTTGATCGCGTAGTTCGTGGCGCCCTCGAACCCCGCCTTCGCCGCCTTTTCATCGGGGCTGGCCACGATCCGGTAGCCGTGCTCCTCGGTCGTTTGCCCGCCCGCGGCCTGCGCCACGCCTGGCGGGATGTTGAAATGGATGGCGAGGTATCGCGGGCCGACTCCGGGAACGGTGTCTCCTTCCGAAGCCGCGCGGAACGGCGCATCGGTCAGGATCATCACATCCACCCCCGCGCCCGAGGCGATCATGCTGACGTAGCATTCCCTGGGGGCCTTTTGCGGCTTCGAGTCGTCGAAGATCGACCCGCCCGCCTTGGCCGCCTTGCTGACCGTCGTAACCGTGGCCGCCGCTCCGGCTGCCGGGACAGTCGCGGCGCCCAGTGAAGCGACAAGGATCGCGGCAGCCGGTTTCCTGATAGTCATCTGTTCTTCTCCGGGATGTGGGTCGGGTCGAAGTCTTCTACTCTACAGCAACGAGCCGGCGGAGACGATCCGGGGCTTGCGCCGGAACCTGGCCAGGTAGAGCAGCACGCCGACCGCGATCCACGCGAGTCCGACGACGGCCGCGCGAGCCACGGCGGGATCGAGGTAGGCGCCGATCAGCACCGCGATTTCCCCGAGGACGAAGAGACCGGGCACAAGAGGGTAGAGGGGCACGCGCACGGGCCGCTCGGCATCCGGCGCGGTTCGGCGCAGACCGATCAGCGCCGCTCCCGTCAGGACGAAGAAGGCCGTGTCCACGAACACGACGCCGTTGAGCAGATAGCCGGTGCCGTCGGCTCCCGCCGTCAGCAGGAGCAGCAGCGCCACCGTGGACATCATCAGGATGGCCGCGACCGGCGTTCCGAACCGCCGGCTCAGGGTTCCGAACCTCTCGAAGAATCTGCCGTCCCGGGCCATTCCGAAGACGAGTCGTGGTCCTGTCAGCAACTGAGCATTGAGCACACCGAACGCCGACACCGCAACCGCGCCTGCGATGAACCGCCGCCCTGCCGCCGGAAACACGACGGCGACGGCATCGGCCGCCAGCGTCCTGCTTTCGGCCATGACTTCGACGCCCAGCAACCTGAGATACGCCCAGTTGGCAAGCAGGTACAGCACGATCACCAGCAGCACGCCCCGAACGATCGCGCGAGGCAGGTTTCTTCGCGGCTCGCGCACCTCCCCCGAGATCCAGAGCGCGCTCTGCCATCCACCAAAGGAGAACAGCGCCGGCACGAGGGCGGCCAGAACCGAGGTGATGGGGCCGAGCGACTCTCGAGCCGCCGCCGGCTCCACCGCGCCGAACAGCGGGACGCGCCCGAGGACGATGGCGAGGCCGGTGACCGCCAGCAGGGTCAGCACCTTGGCATACACCGTCATGTTCTGTACGCGCGAGCCCCACCGCACGCCGAGCATGTTCGTCCCCGTCACGAGGAGGATGAGAACGATCGCGATCGCGAGCACGAGGCCCGCGGGAGCAGCATCTCCCGCGACGGCCGGCGCGACCGCCACAAGCAGATTGCGCGCACAGACGAGGCCGATGATCCCGATCGACCCCGCCTGCACCGCCGTCGAGTTGCAGAAGACGAACAGAAACGCGGGCAGCGGTCCGAATGAGTCGCGGAGGATTTCGTATTGCGCCCCATTCGCGTGGTACATGCCGCCCAGCTCGGCGAAGGTCAAAGCGCCGCACAGGGCGATCAGTCCTCCGATGCCCCACGCAAGCAGCATCAACGGCCCGCTCTGCGTCAGCGCGGCCGTGCCGGTGGGCGTGAAGAAGATCCCGACGCCGACAATCGACCCGACGACGACGCACGTCGCATCGAGGGTCCCCAGCACGCGCGCCGGCGCGGGGCCGCCCGCCGGGTCGACGGCACCGCCGGGCATCAGCCGGGACGTGTGACGCCCGCCGGGCGGGAGTCGAGCGCAGCCACCGGATCCACCGGGTACTTCTGCCTTCGCCACTCGGTGATGCCGCCCATGAGCGGACGAACCCGTCGGACGCCGCGCTTCTGCAGGAGGAGCGTGACCCTGGCCGCCGAGACCTCATTAGGGCATGCGCAATAGACGACGATCTCGCGGTCCTCGTCGAACCGCCCCTCGTAGCTCTCCGCGTGGTCCAGCTCGAGATGAACAGCGCCGGGGATGATCGCGTCGTCCTGCTCGATCGCCTTTCTCGGCCGGACGTCGAGTATCAGCACCGGCTCATCGGCCTGCAGCTTCCGGCGCAGCTCCTCGACGCTGATGCGCGTCATCCTCAGCTCGCGCAACAGCCGGTTCCGTTCCCAGACCTTGTACCCGATATAGAGAGCCGCGATGACTCCGACCAGCCCGAGCAGCCCCAGGCCCGCCTGCTGGAATGCCGCGATGAGCCGCTCGATCTGGTGGTGGAACAGAAATCCCGCGCCGACGAGCGGCGCCGCGTAGAGGATCGAGGCGACGGCATCGAGACCCAGGAAGAGGGGCAGGGAAACCCCGGTCATTCCCGCCAGCGGCGGTGTGATCGTGTTGATACCGGGGATGAGTTTGTTGACGGCGATGATGCCCACGCCGTACTTCCCGAACACACCCTGCGTGCGCCGGACGCACGAGTCCGGCTCGAGGGAAATGCGGCAGAGCAACGAGAGGACCCGGTTGCCGCGATACCGCCCCAGGTAGAACCAGAATCCGTCGGCCAGCAGCGAGGCCACCACGGCGGCGGCGATCGGGGAGAGGGAATCCATCTTTCCGTCCGCCACCAGCGCACCCGACGCCAGCAGCCAGGGGAATGCCGGAATCGGCAGGCCCATCTGCTCGGCCCATACTCCCAGGAAGAGCAGGAGCAGGCCGTGCTCGATGACGTACTGAGTGGTCTCGGTCATGTGCGTGCGATTATGCCCCGCGGCAGGGGCAGTTCGTCGCAAGTTCTGTGCGGTTCGCAGGGCGACGATCCAGCGTGGTAGCTTTAGCTCTCCGAGGAGCATTCCATGTCCGGAACATGCGCGCACGTGAGCGATCTGCGCGAGGTGTCGCCAAAGACACCCGATGGCTGCGAGGAATGCCTCGCGATGGGCAGCGACTGGGTGCACCTGCGTCTCTGTCTCTCGTGCGGCCACGTCGGGTGCTGCGACGACTCGCCCAACAGGCACGCGACGAAGCACTTCCGCAAGGTTCATCATCCGGTCATCCGCAGCTTCGAGCCGGGCGAGGACTGGGGCTGGTGCTATGTGGATGAGGTGGTGATGGAGCCGGCGCCGCGCGCATCGTCGCGGGCGCGCTAGCCGGGCGCCAGCGCGACCTGACAGATGGCCACAGAAGCGGCGGGCACCGCGAACGACCCTGCAGCCTGGCCGCCCCTGCCGCTCGAGGCGTGGGAACCGGCCTGCGACACGCTGCATCTCTGGACGCAGATCGTGGGCAAGTCGCGCCTGGCGCTGGCGCCGATGCAGAACCACTGGTGGCAGGCGACTCTTTACGTGACGGCGCGTGGTCTGAGCACTTCACCGGTGCCGTATCGCGACAGGACCTTCGAGGCGGACTTCGATTTCGTCGACCACCGGCTCACCGTCCGAACGAGTGACGGGCGCAACGAGAGTGTGCCGCTCGAATCACAGACCGTGGCGCAGTTCTACCGCGGCTACCTCGACATGCTGCGCTCCCTCGGCGCCCCGGCGCAGCTCCGCCATCCAGCCCCCAACGAAGTTCGGAACTCCGTGCGATTCCATGCCGACACGAGCCACGCCACTTACGACCCCGAAGCGACGCACCGTTTCTGGAGAGCCCTCGTCCAGGCCGACCGGCTCCTGAAAGAGTTCCGCAGCCGGTTCATCGGCAAGTGCAGCCCGGCTCACTTCTTCTGGGGTTCGTTCGACCTGGCGTGCACGCGCTTCAGCGGCCGGCCGGCGCCGCCTCACCCTGGCGGCATTCCGAATCTGCCCGACCGGGTGACCCGCGAGGCGTACTCGCACGAGTGCATCAGCGCGGGCTGGTGGCCGGGAAACGGAGGCGGCCCGGTGCGCGAGCCGGCGTTCTACGCCTACGCCTATCCGGAGCCTGCCGGGTGTGAGCAGGCGGAGATCCGCCCCGTAGAGGCGTCGTATCACCCCGTGCTGCGCGAGTGGATCCTGCCGTACGAGGCGGTGCGGCGCTCCTCTTCACCGGATGCGCTTGTGCTCGAATTCCTGGAGAACACCTACGGCACGGCTGCCCGGCTCGGCGGGTGGGATCGAGCCGCGCTCGAGAGAGCGGCGCGCTAGCGCGACTCGCGAAGTGCGCGGCCTGTGCGGTCAGGCCGCCGTGGCCAGGGTCAGTGCAAAGCGGTCCGCGGCATCGACCCACTGCACCGCCACATCGAAGGCGGCCGCTTCGAGGATCGTCCGAACGCGCGCGGTCTCGAACTTGTACGACGACTCTGTCCAGATCGTCTCGCCTTCGTTCAACGACAGCTCGAGGCCCGACATCGGGATGGTGACCTGCTGCGCCGCGCCGCTGCGCAGGTGCATCTCGATGCGGGACGACTCCACATTCCAGACGATGTGATGCGCGAATCGTTCGAGGTCGAAATCCGCTCCCAGATCCCGATTCAAGCGCACCAGAAGATTGCGATTGAACGCCGCCGTCACGCCCAGCGGGTCATCGTAGGCCAGCAGCAGGTCCTGGATCGGCTTCACCAGGTCCACACCGAGCAGCAGGCGATCGCCGGGGCGTAACGCGCCGCGCAGGGCCCGCAGGAACCGGTCGCGGCCCTCCGGGTCGAAGTTGCCGATATTCGAGCCGAGGAAGAGCATCAGCCTGTGCCCGAGAGCGGGCGGCGCCCGCCGCAGACTCTCGAGGCCGGTCTCGTAGGTCGTCTGCTGCGTCGTGACCCGAAGGTCTGGAAATGCGTCGAGCGCCCGCCGCGTCTCGGTCAGTGCGCTCGCGGAGACATCCACGATCCGGACGTCGAGCGCTCCGCGCCGCGGCCCCGCGGCCCGGATGAGCGACGACAGCTTCAGGCCGCTGCCGGCTCCAAGCTCGACGATCGAGGTCACACTGCGGTCCAGAATCTCCGGCGCGTGGGCGGTCAGGAGTCGCAGCTCGGCCCGCGTCAGCGGGTACCATGGGAGGCGGCAGATCGCTTCGAACAGCGCGGAGCCCAGGTCGTCGTACAGGTAACGCGACGGCAGCTGACGCGGCGACTGGGACAGGTAATGACGCACGTCGGCGGCGAACGGCGGCATCGCCGCCGGGACCAGTGCCAGGGGGCGCATCAGGTGCGGTCCCTCGCACAGCGAAACGTTGCGGTGACGTACGGGTAGCGCGGCCGGAACCAGTTCCTGAATGACGGGCGCAGCAGCTCGCGGGCCGTGGCGGGCGAAGCGCCCTTCATGACGTAGTGCGCCCCGTCGAAGAAGTCGGTCGAGTACTGCGGGTAGGACGCCCGGGCCGCGAACCCCGGGAACGGCGCGAACGGAGTGCCGGTCCACTCCCATCCGTTGCCCACCAGGTCGTCGACACCCCAGGCGCTGCGGCCCGCGGGATGGCTGCCTGCGGGCATCGGGTCCCAGGCGGAGAAGTCGAAGACGCCGCGGCTCTCGTCCGGGGGGGCGACGCCCCACGGGAGCGGTCTCTCGGCTCCATCCGGCGTTCCGTACGCGGCGCGCTGGAACTCTCCCTCGGTCGGCAGCCGCTCGCCGCGCCAGCGCGCGAAGGCCGACGCCTCGGCGTGGGTAACGAACACCGGCCACGACGGCGGCAGCGGCACACGCTCGAACATGCCGCGCCAGAACCAGGATCCGCCCTGCAACTCCCAGAATGTCGGGTGCCGCATGCCCTCCCGGCGGACCCATTCCCAGTCGTCGCCGCGCCACAGGTGCTGCTGCTCGTATCCGCCGGCTTCCACGAATTCCATGTACGCGGCATTCGTAACGTCGTGCCGCTCGAGCTCGAACGCGGGAACCGGCTCCGAATGCGCCGGGCACTCGTTGTCCCAGGCGAATGGCACCGCGGCGCGGTCCACGCCCAGCGTCGCGCGGCCCGCGGGGATTGAGATCCATTCCCGCTGCGGCGCGGGCGCACTGGCCGGAAGCGGGGCGGAGCCGGGCCGCCGCTTGAGGCCGAAGTCGAGCCGCCGCAGCATGTACAGCAGCGTTTCCTGATGCATCGCCTCGTGCTCGAGAATGACGAAAACCGCCTCGGCCCGATCGAGAAACGGATGTCCGGGCCGGTCGAGGTCGTCTTCCTCCAATGCGCGCAGCACGCGTGCGTCGGCCTCGGCGGCGAAGGCGCGCGTGATCGAACGGTCTGGCCACGACCCCGGCTCGGCCTTCCCGCCGGCCGCTGAGTCCGGCGACGGGTCCGTGGGCGGATCGATGCCGCGCGCGAACAGAGCTTCGAGCCTCTCGTCGATCGCCGGGCCCCCCAGGGCGCGCCGCACCAGCGTGATGAAGCTGAAGGCCGGGACGTGGCCTTCATAGAAGACGAACGGATGGCGGAGAGGGATCGGCTGCCGGTAGAGCGCGTCTTCGCCTGCGAGAAGGTCGAACAGGGTACGGGAGCGCTCGCGGTTGCGCCGGTACCACGCAGTGAGCGATGCGCGGTCGATCGCAGTCGGGTCTTCGAGCCGGAGCGCCGGCCCATGTGACTGGCTGCGCTGCAACGTGCCTCCTTCGCGAGGTGCCGCGCGGTGCTCGGAAGCCTGCAATGTCTCGGGACACGAACAGGGTAACACCGCGCGGCCGGGGCCGGCGAACCGGTCAGGCGTCTGGGCGGAGGCGCAGACCTCGGGGCACCAGCACGCGCGCGAGACGCGCGAACACCCCTTGCGTCATGAGCGCCAGCAGGGCGGCCGGGATGGCGCCTTCCAGGATCAGACTCATGTCGTCCAGGCGGATCCCGGTCAGGATCGGTTGACCCAGCCCGCCGGCCCCGATGAGGGCCCCCAGCGTCGCGGTCCCCACGTTGATGACGGCGGATGTCTGCACGCCGGCCAGGATCGAGGGCATCGCCAGCGGCAGCTCGATCTTCCAGAGCCGCGCGCGCGGCGACAGGCCGAGGACATCCGCCGACTCGAGGAGCGGCGCCGCGATGCCGTTCAGACCGGCCATCGTATTGGCGACGATCGGCAGCACGCTGTAGAGGAACAGCGCCGCCACGGCAGACACCGTGCCAATGCCGAGCACGGGGATCAGAAACACCAGCAGCGCGAGCGTCGGGATCGTCTGGAGGACTCCGGCCACCGCGAGGATCACAGCACCCAGCCGCAGCCGGCGGGCGGCCGCAACGCCCAGAGGGATCGCGACGACGACGGCGGCGCACAGAGACGCCGCGACCAGCAGCAGATGCTCGACGACCGCTCTCGCGATCCGTCGGGCCCGGCCATCCGCGGCGGGCGGCTGCGATACGTTCAGCGCCGACGAGAGAAACGCGGCCGCCACCGCGGGCTCGGACACGCGCTCCATCTTGACTCGCCCGTTCAGCCGACGCATCTCCCCGGCGGTGATGCGGCTCTCGAGGTTCCGCACTGCCCCCAGCGCGGCGGGCGCGCGCCGGGCGAGGTCAAGGCGGTACAGAACCACGGCGTGGTAGTCGGGGAACGCTTCGAGGTCGTCGTCCAGCACGGCGAGGTCGTAGTAGGGGATCTCGGCATCCGTCGTGTACAGGTCCATGACGTCGATGTCCCCGCCGGTCAGAGCGCGATAGGCAAGATCGTGATCGAGTGGGCGGACTTCTGCCTGAGGCAGTCCGTAGCGGGTGCGGATCGCCGGCCAGCCGTCGCCGCGGTGCAGGAACTCTTCGCTGAACCCGAGCCGCAGTCCCGGGTGCGCACGCAGATCGGAGATGCGCCGCACTCCGAGGCGCGCGGCGTCGTGGGCTTTCATTCCGAGCGCGTAGCGGTCCTCGAATCCGAGCGACTCGGACATGCCGATGCCCTGGCGCGCCAGCGCTTCGCGGAGCGATCCCTCGGGTGTGCCGGCCGGCAGGCGCAGGATGTCTTCGCCGATCGTGCCGGTGTACTCGGGATACATGTCGATATCCCCCGAGAGGAGCGCATGCCAGAGAATCTGCGTCCCCCCGAGCTGGGCGCGGTGATCGGCCTGCACGCCGGCGGCGCGCGCGCTTTGAACCAGAATCTCCCCCAGCACCACGGACTCGGTGAATTTCTTGGAGCCGACCCGGGTTTGATTCGCGGGAGCCGAGCACGACGCGAAGAGCGCCGCGGCCGCGATCGGCCGCACACAGGCGCGCAGGCGGTTCATCGCGCGAAAGGGCCGCTCTGGGCCCCGACAAACCGGGTGACGAAGGGGTCCGCAGGCCGATCGAGGAGATCGGTCATCGGGCCCTGCTGCACGACTCCGCCGTCGCGCAGCAGGACCACGCGATCGGCGAAGAACGCAGCCTCGGCGAGATCGTGAGTGACGAGCACGACGGTCTGGCCAAGCCGCCTGAAGATCTCGAGCAGATCCGCCCGCAGCTCAGCCCGGATCATGGGATCGAGGGCGCCCAGCGGTTCGTCGAGCAGGAGCAGTTCGGGGCCGAGCATCAACGCCCGCATCAGGCCGACTCGCTGGCGCTGTCCGCCGGAAAGCTGCGCCGGGTACCGTGTCATTCCGCCGGCCGGGAAGTGCGTCAGCGCGCATAGCTCCGCGAGCCGTGCTTGGACGCGGCTCTCTTCCCATCCGAAGTACCGCGCCGCGAGGGCGACGTTGTCGGCCGAGGTGAGGTGTGGAAACAGACCGCCTTCCTGAATGACGTAGCCCAGGCGCTTCCGCACGCCGGCGAGCGTCGCCGGCGACACCGGCTGACCCCAGAGGCGGACCTCGCCGGATGTGGGCATCGAGAGTCCGGTCAGAAGACGCAGGATCGTGGACTTGCCCGAGCCGCTGGGGCCGAGCAGAACGCTGACACCGCGGTCGAGGGACAGCGTCGTCGGATGCAGCACCTCGACTCCGTTGAAAGCCTTCGAGACACCGCGCAGCTCGATCACGTGCCCCGGGGATTCGCCTCGATCGGACATCGTCTTGGGTCCACGATACCCCGACGCGCACCGGCGGCGACACCGCTCATCCTGTATGCTCATGGACACGCAGCGCATCCTGAGGGTGACGAGGTGGCCGACCCGCGGACCCCCGCCGAGGAAGAAGCGTTCCCGGCGCTGACGGAGAGTCAGATCGCCCGGATCCGGCCGCTCGCGCGCGAGCGCGATCTCAAAGACGGCGAGTGCCTCTGGAAGGCAGGGGACCGGGATCGTCCCCTGTTCGTGATTCTGAGCGGCTCGATCGAGGTCCTGCTGGGGACGGAGCACGTCGTGACGGTGGAGAAGTATGGGATGTTCACCGGCGACGTGGACCTTCTGTCCGGCCGGCCCGCGGTGGCGCAGGCCTGCGCGCGCGGGCCGATGAAGGTACTCGAGGTTCCCGCCGTCCGGCTGCGATCGCTCGTTCAGACCGACGCCGAGCTGAGCGAGATCTTCCTGCGGGCGTTCATGTTCCGGCGCGCCGCGCTCGTCACCCAGGGCGGCCGGAACCTCGTTCTGATCGGCTCGGCGTTCTGCAGCGGCACGCTGGAGCTTCAGGAGTTCTTGACACGCAATAACCTGCCGTTCGCCTATCTCGATGTCGAGCGGGATGCGGCCGTGCAGGAGACGCTCGACCGGTTGCACATCGGGATCGAGGAGATCCCCGTCGTCATCTGCCGCGATACCAGAGTGCTGCGCCGGCCCACGATCGAAGAGCTGGCGGACTGCGTTGGCCTGAGCGACGTGCGCGGTACGGCGGTCCGCGACCTGATCGTCGTCGGCGCGGGGCCCGCGGGGCTGTCCGCCGCCGTCTCCGCGGGCTCCGAAGGACTCGACGTCGTGGTGCTCGAAGGGAACGCGCCCGGAGGACAGGCCGGGTCCAGCTCACGCATCGAGAACTACCTCGGGTTCCCGACCGGGGTCTCGGGGAACGACCTCACGCGCCTGGCCCTCGTGCAGGCCGAGAAGTTCGGAGCGGAGCTGGCGGTGGGCCGGACCATTTCGGGGCTGGACTGCGCACGCCCGTACCGGGTGCGCATGGGCGAGACCGGCCTCCGGGCCCGCGCCGTGGTCATTGCCTGTGGCATCAGGTACCGCAAGCCGAAGCTGGACAACCTGTCCCGCTTCGAGGGGCTCGGCGTGTACTACGCAGCGACGCCGGTCGAGGCGCGGCTCTGCAGTGAAGAGGAAGTCATGGTCGTCGGGGGCGGCAATTCCGCCGGCCAGGCTGCGGTATTCCTGGCCGGCGTCTCTCGAAGAGTGACCGTGATGGTGCGCCGGTCCGGCCTCGCCGAGCGCATGTCGCGGTATCTCATCCGGCGCATCGAGGAGACGCCCAACATCAGGCTGCTGACGCGCACCCGGATCACCGCGCTCGAGGGAAGCTCGCGGCTGGAGAGAGTGACCTGGCAGGGGGCGGACGGGGTCGCCACCATGGAGCCGATCCGTCACGTCTTCATGATGACCGGAGCGGATCCGAACACCGAATGGCTGCGCGACTGCGTGGCGCTCGACGATCAGGGGTTCATCCGGACCGGACCGGATCTCGATCCGGCGGCGCTCGAAGCCTCGGGGTGGCCGCTCTCCCGGTCCCCTTATCTTTTCGAGACCACCCGCCCCGGCGTCTTCGCGATTGGCGATGTCCGCGCCAACAGCGTCAAGCGCGTGGCCGCCGCCGTCGGCGAGGGCGGCGTCTGCATCCAGCTCGTCCACCGGGTGCTTGCGGAGTCGCACTAGCAGGTCCGTGTCCGACGGATCGTGGATCTCGCGCTACCAGGGCGCGAAGGGCGAATCGCAGGCACACGTCGCCCCGCCGGCGGTCAGGAGCCGCGGCGGTGCGGTGATGTTGCTGGACGTCGATCGGGGCCGGAGCCCGACCGCTAGAACCTGTAGCCGGTGGTGACTCCGAACGTGCGCGGCTGGTTCGTGAGGTAGCCGATGCGGGCGAGCGTGCCGCGCTCGCGGTCGAGCGAAAGCAGCGCCAGCTCGTCGGTCGCGTTGTTCACGTACGCGACGAGGTTCCAGGCGTTGCGCTCCCAGGTCCAGCGCAGGTTGAGCAGGTCGTAGGCAGGAAGCTTCGGATCGTAGCGGAAGGTGTTCTGGGTCAGCGGGCCGCCGATGGTGTTCGGCAACTGCGGGTCCAGCATGTTCAACGTGCCGAGGTCCTGATCCCCGACCTGGGTGTACCGTGAGCCAACGTGCTGGTAGACACCCGTGATGTACATCCGCGAGTTGCTGGAAAGGTCCCACTTGTACGTGGCGGCGAAGGCGGCCTGGATCTCCGGAACCGACGGCAGCCGCCGGCCGGCCTCGATGCCCGAGACGACCGATTCGTTGCCGCTCAGGTCGGTGGACGTCAGCGTCGAGCGAATCTCGGAGTCGTTGTAGCTCCCCGAAATGCCGACGTCCCAGTGCGCGCCCGGCGAGGCGTTGAAGTCGAACTCCAGGCCCCGGCTGCGCGCCTTGGGCACGTTGAAGACGACGCGCGACGAGCAGGTGCCCGCGGTCACGGTCGTCTGCAGATTGTCTATGTCCATGTAGAAGACAGCGGCATTCAGCGACGCCCGGCCGCTCATGAGCAGCGACTTGATGCCGGCCTCGTAGTTCCAGGCCTCCTCATCGTCCCAGGTGTCCTGGCGGCCGAAGGTCTGCAGATCCTGAGGGCTGCAGAGCGGCACGTTGAGCGGATCGTTGATCCCGCCGAGACGGAAGCCCTTCGAAACCTGCGCATTGAGGATCGCGGCAGGAGACAGTTTCCAGGCCGCGATCAGGCGCGGCGCGAGACCGTCGGCCTCCACCGAGCCCGGCAGTGACAGCGGGTCGCCGGGAAAGTTCGGATTGCCGAAGACGCCATCGATGAACGCGGTCTTGTCTTCGTTGTAGTCGTAATAGCGGAGGCCGGCCGTCAGGTCGAACTTCGGCGTGAAGCTGTAGGTTGCTTCCCCGAAGACGCCGAACTGATCGAGCTGGAATTCGAAGGTCGAGAAAAAGATGGTGTCCTTCGTTGCGAGCTGTCCCTCCGTCGGGATCCCCGTGGCATCCTCGAAGCCAATGATCTTGACGTCCTGCCCGTAATCGCGCTCGGCATTGCTGTAGAACGCTCCGGCGAGCCACTTCAGGCGGTCCTTGCCCCCGGTGAGGCGGAACTCCTGGGTGAAGACCTTGGATTTCGTATTGTCGAAGAGCGGCGAGTCGAGCGTGTAAATCGGCTCCGGAAATCCGGCCGTCCCGCCCGTGAAACTCGCCGACAGCGCGGTGGTGTCGCGGACGACGTTCACGTCGCGGTCGATGTACGACGTGACGGACGTGAGGGCGACCGGGCCGAAGTCGTAGCGGATGTCGAGGTCCCCCATCAGGAAGTCGTCCTTGAAGCTCTCCTCGAGCTGCGTGAACTCCTGCCGGTCGTCGAGCTTGATATCGGGCCGGGTCGTGGTGAAGGGATTGGCGAGGATGTTGTAGATGTCCTCGAGGTTCCAGCCGTCGATCTCGAGGCGCTGATAAACGATGCGCGGGGTGATGGACAGCGCGCTGTTGGGGGCGTAGGTGACCGCCGCCCGCGCGCCCGTGCGGAAGCCGTCGTTGACGTCCTCGTCGACGCTGAAGCCGGGCTGCACGGCGTCCGTCGCTCCGGGGGTCTTCGTGTAATAGCCGGCGATGCGCAGGGCCACCTTGTCGCCCAGCGGGACGTTCAGGCCCGCTTTCACGTCGCCCGCGGGAGACCCGTCCTGCACGACGGCGCCGCCCAGCTCGACGAACCCTTCAGTGACGCCCTGCACCGGCTGATGGGTGACGTACCGAACGGCGCCCGTCTCTGAGCCTGCGCCGAACAGGGTCCCCTGCGGGCCGCGCAGCACTTCGACACGGTCCATGTCGATCAGCTCGAGGTCCGGCGTGAACAAGGACAGAGAGACCGGCGACTCGTCGAGATAGACGCCGACCTGCTCCTTCACTCCCGGCTGGTCGCGCACGATCTGTCCCGACGAGACGCCGCGCATCGCCACCTGGCTCTGGCCCGGGCCCAGGTTCTGCACCGCGAAGCTGCCCACGTTGGCGGCGATGTCCTCGATTCCGTTGACGCCGCGGTCCTCGAGGTCCTGACCGGTGTGCGCCGCGACCGAGAAGGGCACGTCGATCGGGGCCTCCTCGTTCTTCGTCGCCGTGACGACGACCACCTCGGTCATCCTCTCCGACAGGTCGAAGTCGAGCACGCCGGGCGCGCCCGCCTTGACCTCGACCTTGACCGCGGGGCCCCGGAATCGGGCCGACGCCGCCCGCACGCTATAGCTGCCGGGCGCGAGAGCGAACGAGTAGCTGCCGTCAGCCGCGGTTGTCGTGGTTTGCGACGCCCTCGTCGCTTCGTTCGTGGCGATGACCGTGGCTCCGGCGATGGGAGACTTGGCGGGGTCGCGGACGATGCCCTTGAGCGTCTCATCGGCGGCTCTCGCGGGAAGCAATGCAGCCGAGAGAGCCACGAGGCACAGGGCGGTGCGGAACGGACTTCTTGTCGAGGACATTCGTCGTGTCTCCGGGAGTCGATTAGGCGGGGTTCGGCGGTGCTGACTCAGCAAGCCATGTGCCACAACCTAGGCCCCGGAGACCCCGAGTCAAATTGGGCGAGCACTACAGGCGAGCACTACAAATGAGTGCGCGGGGGCGTGGCCGTGGACCGGCAGCCGGCGCGAAATCATGATCTGTAGGCAGCGGTCGCGCAATTCATATGCGATCCGGTAAGTCTGTGCCAGCGCCTAGCGGCCGACGCCGAGAGCGTCGGCGACGCGGTTGATGTAGTTGAACCACGAGGCGAGCAGGGTGATCTGAAGGATCCCGCGATCGTCGAATCCGGCGGCGCGCAGCTTCTCGTGGTCGGACTCCCCGATGCGCGTCGCGTCTTTCGTCAGCGTCTCGACGTACTCCAGCATCACGCGATCCGGCTCCGGGATCGGGGCTGTCCGGAAGTCCTTCCGGATCGCCTCGACCAGCCCCTCGTCCATTGTGACCTGACGCAGAAACTCTGCGTGAGAGTCCAGTCAGTAATGGCACCGGTTCGTCGCCGACACGACCGTGGTGATCATTTCGTGCTGGCGGCGGGTGAGGGGCAGCTCCGGCGACATCAGGGCGCCGAAGGTCGCGAAGGCGTGGTGCAGCGCATCGGGGATCAGCGTGTGCGTCGCCACGATGCTGTCCTCGCCGTCGTCGCCCGGCGGCCGGGTGTATTCCCTGGGGTAGTACTTCTGCTGAGCCTCGAGCGCCGCCTTCAGCGCCGCATCGGCCCGTGTGAACGGGATCGTCCTGATCCAGGCCATCAGTTCTTCTCCTGAAGCCGCTGTTGTCTCGGCTGCACGACGAAACGATAGATCGGATAACCCAGTGCGACCACGCAGGTGCCCAGCGCCGCCTCACGCGGCTTCCCCGACGCGAGCAGCACGAGCAGCACGGCGAGCAGGGCGATGAAGGCGGCCGGCGTGGCCGGATAGCCCGGGAGCCGGAAGGCGTCTCCCTGCGGCCGGGGCAGGCGATAGAGGCCCGCAATGGTCAGGGCGATGAACGCGATCGTCACGAACACGAAGTAGGCGAGGATCGCCTCGAAAGTGGCCAGCGCGACGACGAGACAGGCCAGGACGGCCTGGATCGCGATCGCCCGGGCCGGGGTGCCGAAGCGGGGATGAAGCCGCCCCACCGATGCGGGAAAGCTCCCGTCCCGGGCCATCGCGAAATAGACGCGCGGAGCGACGATCTGCACGGCCGCCAGGCTGCTTGCGATCGCGATCAGCACGATCGCGGTGAAGATGTGCCCGCCGTTCGTTCCGAACAGGACCGCGCCGGCCTGCGCGGCAAATGCCTCGCCGGAGCTCACCGTCTCGATTGGAACCAGGTAGATGAACGCGGCGGTCGTGAGGATGTAGACGAGCGTCACGATACCGACGCCATAGCCGAGCGCGCGCGGCAGCGTGCGCGTCGGGTTGCGGACCTCGCCGCCGATCTTCGAGATGTCCCAGAATCCCCCGAAGGAAAAGAACGCGCCGATGAGGCCGCCGACCAGGCCGGCGATGAGCGGCGCCGAACCGGGGCGCTGCTCCACGAACGGGTGGAAGTTCGACCACGACCCGCGCCCCGATGCGAATCCCCACACGACGATGATGCCCAGAAGTCCCAGCTTGATCACCGTCAGAAAGCGCACCATGCCGCTCCCCACGCGTGCGCCCAGCGCGCTGATCACGGCGAGGATCAGGATGGTCGCGATCGCGACGCCCTTTTGCCCCGGGGCGCCGAGGGGGACGAGCACCGCGAAGTACCTCGCGAACCCGGCGGCAAGCGCAGCCGTGAGCCCCGGGTCCATCACGAGCAGGCTTTTCCAGCCGTACAGGAAGGCGACACCCGGACCCCAGGCCTCCCGGAGGTACACGTAGCCGCCGCCGGCGTGGGGAAACCGGGAGGCGAGCTCGCCATAGCAGAGCGCGCCGCACAGCGCCGTCGTTCCCACCACGAGCCACACGACGAGCACCCAGAACGGCGAGCCCAGCGCCTTGATCATGTCGGCCGGGGTGAGAAAGATCCCGACGCCAATTACCTCGCCGACGACGAGGGCGATCGCCATGTCGAGGCCGAGACTCCGCGGGGCAGCGGCTGAGACTTCGACGGACTCCACCCCGTTCATGGGCGAAGTCTAGTAGCAAATGACGTTCCAGACCGGGCGCGGCAGGGAGGATCCGAGGGCGCTACAAAACACCGGAGGCCGGCGATTCCACCGGGAATCGCCGGCCTCCGTCGATCGGTCTAGAAGAGCCTCAGTTGCAGACGCACTGGGCCGAGTGGCCCCCCGGGCCGCAGAAGTTCTGGACCACCACGCAGGCCCCGCTGTTGGGGCTGCAGACCGCGTTGCAGTCGAGGTCCGAGAAGTCACCCGCGTACGGATTGTGGCAGGTGTTGTTGCCCCATTCGCGGATCGTCGTGGCGTTCAGGCACTGATCGCCATGATCGAAGCTCTGGAAGCCGGTGCAGCCCGGCTGGTTGAAGCGCCAGTGACAGCCCGGGTTGAGCGGATCGTACCCCGCGTCGACGTCGTCCATAAACGTCGGCTCCGGATCCGCGCAGGGGTTCGTGTTGGGCCTCGGGTTGGTGAAGCTGTCCACGCCGAGACCGGACTCCGTGCAGACGTTGCGCCGTGCGATCAGGTAGTACCACGCCTCGCCGACGGGCGGGTTGGTGGAATCGGGGATGCTCGACTGCTCGAGCCAGCTCGCGTAGCAGGAGTGGTCGTAGAACCACGAGCCGGTCGCGCTTCCGCGATACACGTTGAAGGCGCCCGGTGCATCGGCCCAACTGACCGTTGAGCCCGTGCCGGTCTTCGCGACGGCCACGCTGGCGTTGATCTGCGACGGCGGGCTGATCGGGGTGTGTGAGCAGCCCGTGATTCCGCTGCAGGAATCCAGGGTGCAGGAGTTGCTGTCGTTGCAGGCCGCCGTCCCGGCGCACGGGTCGAGCAGAATGCCGATATTCAGCTTGAAGTTGTTGCCCGGCGAGAAGTTGATCCAGGTCACCGGCGGCAGCGCCGTGGTAAAGAAGAACGAGCTGGTCCGGATCGGGGACTCGGTATTGAAGCTGATGTTGGCGTTCGTGGTGTTCGTCTGCTGGATGCCGACGTAGAAATCCCCGGGGCCGACCAGCACCGGGGAGGGCAGGGTGATCGTCACCGGGCCGGCGACCGTAACGGTTCGGTTCGCGGCGTCCAGGTAGAGCTGCGCTCCCGGCATGCCGCCTCCCGAATCGGCGTAGATGGCCACCTTGTAAGTCGTGGCCGTCGCCGCGAAGAAGCTCATCAGGACGTCCGTCACCGCCGTCTCCTGGGTGACGCTGAACTTGCCGACAAAGGCCCCCGAGAGGCCCGTCAGACCGACGCCGCCGGAGTCCAGAGTTCCGGGGTACTTGTAAGAGTACTTGCTGATCGTGACCTCGGTCGGCACCGTGATGACGTTATTGGTGTTCACGTCATCGGAAGGCACCGAAACCATGGTGGTGTCGGAGCCGACGACGGCCGGGGTGTACGGGTTGAACGCCAGCGTCGTCACGTTGCCGCACTGGGCCACCGTGCCCGTGTTCTGCGAGTCGGAGAACGAGTTGGCGCCGCTTACAGCGAGGGTGGCCGGTATCGATGTCTGGGACAGCGCTCCGCGATTGGCAAGGACCGCCGTGACGGTCTGATCGCCGACGAGGTCCCGTGGCACCGAGCCGTAGGCCTGGATGCCGATCGCCGCCGCGTCGTTGTCGGGCGTCGGGACGACCATGATCGTCTCGGGGCGGAAGGCGCTCGCCGCGAGCGTTGTGGGATTCGAGGTGTTGCTCTGCGCGCCGAGGAGACCGTTCACGGGAAGTCCCAGCGAGTTGCACGAGACGACGGTCGTCGTGGAGAGCGTGCCGACCGGATACGGAGCGTCGAAGGCCACGTAGACGCCTCCGCCCGTGTAGGTGAAGGGGGAGCCGCCGGTGAAGTTGAAATACCAGCCGCCGGTGAGGTTCGGGAGCGTGATCGCGCCGTTGTGCACGATCGTCATCGGGGCGACCGCCGTGGCCCAGGTGGTGCTCTTGAGATTGGTCAGGTCGCTCGTGTTCTGCATGTAGATGACCAGGTTCGTGGATCCCGTGAGCCCCGGCGCCGTCGTGTAGGTCCAGCCGATGCCGGTGATCGCCGCGCCGTTCGCGACGCCTGCCGCGGCCAGCTCCGTCTGCTTGACGAGGTAGACGGAACGGCCGAACCGGTTCCGCAGGTTCGGGGCGCGCTCGTTGCCGGAGGTGCCCCCGTCGTTGGGCAGGACGAACTGCGGGCAGGGGCCGACCGCCACGTTATTGCTGGACAGGCCGATCTGGTTCGGCGCATTCGGGTCCTGGACCCGCAGGCTGAAGGTATTGGAGTCCGCCGGCTCCACGGACGACCCGGGGCTTCCCGTCACGCCGGAGCCTGCCAAGACGGCCGTCGAGCCGAGGCCCAGGAGCCCGGCCAGGCACAGAACTGCCAACGCCCTGGTAGCTGTGGAACGCGTCTGCATATACCCCCCGATGAAGGCTGGTCTGCTGCGTTAAGTAGCGCCGCGCGTCGGGGGGCCAATTGCGCGTCGCGGAGCCGGGTCCCAATGGGAGGAACGCGGGCCCGAAAGCACGCCACCGTCACCCCAGACCGTGCCGGTTCTCCTCCAGGTAGAAAACACCCTGTTAACCCCTCTCATGTACATCGAGGCGCAGGGCCGGTCAAGCCCTCATTTTTCAGGGTCATGGAAGACTTGCCCGGCCTGCCGCCCGGGGATGGCGGGCTTCCGCAAGGCGGCCGGATCGGTTGAGACTTGGGCTCGTGGCCGCTCCCGATCCGGCGATCGCAGCCCTGACTGCCCAGGTCGATGTGCAGCGTCTGCGCAGGTGGGTCAGGGCGCTTTCGGGATTCAGCACGCGCCATACCCGGTCGCGGTACAACCCCGTCGCTGCAAAGTGGCTGCAGTGGGAGTTCGAGCAGCTCGGCTACACCGGCGTCGAGCTGCAGCAGTTCCCGGTCGGGCGGCTGCGGCGGTTCAACGTGACCTGCTCCCGGCCCGGAACCGAGACTCCCGACGTGGTGGTTCTTCTCGGCGCCCACTACGACTCGCGCGCGAGCAATCTGCGCAACGTCACGGTCCGTGCTCCGGGGGCCGACGACAACGCGTCGGGCACCGCCGCGCTGCTGGAGGTCGCGCGCCTCCTGCGGGAGTTCCCGACACGCTGCACGGTGCGCTTCGCCGCGTTCACCGGAGAAGAGCAGCACATGCTGGGCTCGACGGCCTATGCGGCCCGCGCGCGCGCCGAGGGCATGCGGATCCGCCTGATGTTCAACATGGACATGATCGGGTCGCCGGCCGACCCGATGCGCCCCGCGGTGATCATCGAGCGCGTCCCGGGAAAGGGGAAATCCAGGGGCCACCCCGACTCGCGCCGCTACGCTATCAAGATGACCGCCGCGGCCCGCAGATACACGTCCCTGATCACGAGGACGGGGCCGATCTACGACAGCGACTACATCCCGTTCGAGCGCCTGGGATATCCGGTGGTCGGCGCGTTCGACGGGGCGGACAAGCGATCCTTCTACCATACCGCCCTGGACACCCCGGACAAGGTCCGGGCGCCGTTTCACGCCGAGGTCGTGCGCATGGTGCTCGCCACCGTCTGCTCCGTGGCGAACGAAGTCGCTCGATAAGGCGACACGGCGCGCCGGATCCGCATGGGCCGACTATACAGGCGGCGGCAAGGCTCAGCGGTTGGCGGTGGCCGAGCGGTCCGCCGATTCCCAGCCGTCGATCAGGACCAGCTCGCGCGGAACCGTGGACACGAGCGCGCGCTTGACGACGACGAAGCGCCCGTCGGGACCGACGTCGTAATTGCGGATCGGGGGCGTGCGAATGTCGTAGGGGCCCGCGAACAACCGGCGGGGCACGCCGGACCGGAACACCGGGCTCACACTCACGTCCACAGCCATCATCCAGTCGCCGGAGACGAAATAGATCTCGCGCCCGTCCCGTGACCACCTTGGCAGCACCCCGACCCCCTCGGAAATCTGCCACTTGCCCCCACCAGGGGGGTAGGTTTCCACATAGACGTCGTCCTGCCCGCCTTCCGCCGACGTGTAGGCAACGAACCTGCCGTCCGGTGACGTGCTGGGCCCGTACTCGGCGGCTGCCGGATTGGCGAAGACCGGTGTCGCGCGTGCGCTATCCAGATCGACGGCCGCAATGTCCAGGCTGCCGCTCAGATCGGTGATCAGAAGGGTCCTGCCGCCCGGCAGCCACGCTTCCGGCGGAGAAATGCCGCCGCGCGGAAGGAGAAACCGCTCAGACCCGCTGCCGTCCGCGGCCTTCCACGCAAGACCGATCTCGCCGCTGCGTCCTTTGACGTAGATGATTCCGCGCCCATCGGGAGTCCAGCAGGGAATCCCGTGCCCCTGCCCGAAGGTCAGGCGCGAGGTGCGCTGCGTCGCGAGCTCGTGGAGATAGAGGTCGTCATCCGCCGCGCTGCCGGTGCCGATCGCGAAGACGATCGTCTTTCCGTCGGGTGAGAACTGGGGCCGGGTGTACGCGGCGGGAGGCGCGGCAATCTGCGTTTCATGCCCCTGCCGATCGACCAGCGTCAGCAGCCGCTCGTTCGGGATCGCGCTCTCCGGCGCAGTCGCGATGAGTCCATTCGCCGCCACGGCAAAGTAGCCGGAGCCGCTGCTCGAGTCACCGCCCACCCCTTCCTGGATCGTGAAGGGCGCCGAGAGCATCGTGAGCGTCGAGGGATCGAATCGCGCCGCGAGGAGGGCCTGCTGACGCTGATAGATCAGATACCCGGCGGCGCTGTAGCGCGCCATACGAGCGCCCTCGAGCAGGGTGCGGCGCTCACCGGTGTCGAGACGCACCGCGTCGATCCTCGCATCGTCGTAGCTGCCGGGGCTCGAGGTCAGGCCGACCGTGAACAGGACCGTCTTTCCGTCAGGCAGGGCGTTGGGCCAGCGATGCGTGCGCTCCTGCTTTTCCAGGTCCAGCTTCGTGATCTCGACCGGCGCGCCGCCGGTCGTATCGACCCTCCAGAGCCCGGTGCTGTAGAGCGGCGAGTAGACCAGAGACCCGTCCGGCATCCAGCAGGCGCCGCGGGGCGTTCGAGCCTCCGCCACGGCAACCGCGGAGCCGCCTTCGACGGGGATCTTTCGGAGCGAACCGCTCGAGAAGAAGGCGATCCACCGTCCGTCGGGAGAGAGGATCGGCTGATCCGCCCCGTCAGTGCCCGGGATACGATCCACCATCATGCGGTCGAACGAGCGGCGGAAGATCGCCGGCCGGTCCCGGCCTTCCGTGACGAAGATCAGCGTGCGCCCGTCCGCCGAAAGATCGAGGGGCGGCGACTCCGACCGCGGCAGATACCGGTCGGGCGGCACGAGCACGCCGACTTCGGTGCGCGCCTGCGCGGGGACCGGCGCGGAGCGGCCGGAGAGCGCCCGCGCCCCCAGCGCGGCGGCGAGAACGAGAGCCAGAGCGGCGACCACCCAGGGGAGAGCCGCGCTTCGGCCGCGCGCGGTGGCAGGCCCGGGCGCCGCAGAAACCCCCGAGCCGCTCGAGGCTCCGCGCAGAGTCTCATCGAGGATCAGCCGCGCGTCGCCGATATCGCGCAGCCGGTTCTTCGGATTCCGCTCCAGGCAGCGAACGAGAAGCTGCCGCACCTGGGGCGGTGTGTCGGCCGGAAGCGCCCCGAAGTCCACCTCGCTCTTGAGGACTCCGGCGAGGGTGTCGCTTATCGTGTCGCCGGCGAAGAGCGACTTCCCCGAGAGCATCTCCCAGAGCACTACCCCGAAGGCCCAGATGTCCGCGCGGCGGTCCACCGTGCCGCCGCGCGCCTGCTCCGGCGCCATGTAGGCGGCCGTCCCCAGAATCACACCCAGCTTCGTCCCCTGAACCGACGTGATCGTCGGGGAGACGCTGAGCGCAGGCGGGTGCAAGGGGTCCGAGCCGCGCCCGGACGCCGAGGAGTCCATCGCCTTGGCAAGACCGAAATCCAGAACCTTGACCGGCTCGCCCGGAGAGGACTTGATGTTCTGCGGTTTCAGATCGCGATGGATGATCCCTTTCTCGTGCGCCTCTTCCAGCGCCTCGGCGATCTGTATCGCGATGCTGAGCGCTTCGTCGAGCGGGATGCGGCCCCCGGCCAGACGGTCGGCGAGCGTCGGGCCCTCGACCAGCTCCATGACGAGCGCGCGCACTGCCTGCGACTCCTCGAGGCCGAACACCGAGGCGATGTTCGGGTGGTGGAGCTGCGCAAGGATCTGCGCCTCGCGCTCGAATCGCGCGAGCCGCTCGGGGTCGGCGGCGAGCGCGTCGGGCAGCACCTTGAGCGCGACCCGGCGGTGCAGGCGCGTGTCGGTGGCGCCATACACCTCGCCCATGCCGCCGGCGCCGAGCGACGAAGTGACCTCGTAGACGCCCAGGCGGGAGCCGATCGTCAGCGCCATCTGGAAGCGACCGCCGCGTCCGGCCCCCGAGTCATGGCGCGGGATTCTACTCTTGCCGGCCCGTCCCGCATGCTGATCCGCAGCCGCGATGCCGGCTGCACCTGGCAGCCGATCGGAATCGTGCACGCGGCCGCGCGCGGCGGGGATCGACGCCACGGCCCGCAGCGGATAGCATCTCCACCATCCGCTGCGGAGACGCCGTGAGCATGGCCACCCACCCGTCGCAGGCGACCACCCGGACGCTGAAAGAAGGCGCTGCGCGCACCCGTGCGCGGCTCCTGGCGCCCGAGGAGATAATCCAGAGCCCGGAAACGGGTCTGCGCTACGACATCGTGCGGCTCGTCGGCGCCGGCGGATTCGGGCAGGTGTATCTGGCGCGGCGGCACGGCCGCTCGGCCGACGTGCCCGAAGTGGTGTGCGTAAAGGTCAGCACGCACATGGAAGGCTGGGTTCGCGAGGCGTATTTCGGCCAGCTCCTCCAGCGGCATCCGCGGGCCATCGAGGTGTTCGACCGGTTCGTGCTGGTGCGCCCGGACGGCGATCTCCTGTACTGTCTGGTGCTCGAGTACGCGCGTCACGGGGACCTCAGCGCTTTTCTGAACCGCGCGGCCAAAGGCTGGCCCGAGCGGGCGGTGCGCCGCGAGATCGCCGGCATCCTGCTGGTACTGGGGAAGCTCCACCGCGGTCAGCTCCTGCACCGCGACCTGACGCCGCTGAACGTGTTCGTCTGCGAAGGGAAGAAGCTGAAGCTCGGCGATTTCGGCATCGTACGGTCGCAGAGCAACCGGCGCGGAGTGGTCGCAAGCACCCTGAACCCCTGGATGGCGCCGAGCGACATCTTCGCCGGCGCGGTGCCCAAGTGGCAGGCCCGCGACGACGTGTATCAGGTGGGGCAGCTTCTGGGCATGCTGATCAAGGGCGACGCAACGTCGCGGGTCCGCACTGCCGACGTCCGGTTTCTCACCTGCAGCGACCAGCTCAAGGAAATCGTGTACCGGTGCATCGGGGAGCGGCGCAAGCGCTATGAGACCGCGAACGAGCTGATCGAAGCCCTCGAAAAGGCGCCGGCCCGTCTGAAGTCAGGCGCTCTGGGCTCCCTCAAGGGAGTGCACCTCGCATTCACCGGCATTCTCACCAGGAAGCGGAGCGAGGCGGTGAAAGCGGCGCGGCGGGCCGGCGCGGTGGTGCACGGGGCGCCGTCGATCCGCACCACCGTGGTCGTGCGCGGCCGGCCAAATCCGCTGCAGGCCGCCGGCAGGGAAGGCGGTCGCAAGCTCATGGAGATCAAGCGGCTGCGCGAAAAGGGGCACAGGATTACACTCCTGAACGAAGCCCAATTCTGGAATCTCTCGAAGAAGCGATAGCCCGAAGGATTTCTTCGCGCCGGGACTCCTACGTATGGGCGGCTCGCAACCCCCGCCCTCGGACAGGGAGGTCGCATGTCGATTTCTCCGCCAAAGCGTTTCACCGCCCGTCACGCCGCGCTCCTGGCCGCCGCCGCTCTGCTGTGCGCCATGGCTCCACCCGCCGCCCAGGCCGGTTTCTCGTCCCGCGCCGCCAGGGGCCACGAGAAGAAGGACCCGATCCCTCTCGAGCAGTCGCAGATCTTCATCGAGTTCAACGCCACCGACAACGATCTCGGTTTCCACGTCAAGCTGGACGGGGAAGACTGGAGATACATGAAAATCGTGAACCCCGACGGCCGCACGGTGTACGAGGCGCGCGGCAAGTCGGCCTTCGGCGAGCTGGGTCTCACCGAGCTCTTCTTCGAGGGCGCCGAGCCGTCGCTCGACGAGTTCCCGCTCGACGAGCTGCTCGCGCTCTTCCCCGAAGGGGACTACCAATTCATCGGCAAGTCGGTGGACGGCGAGGACATGACAGGCGCCGGCACGCTGAGTCATCTCTATCCCGACGCGCCGGTCGTCACGGCGGTGATGGGCCAGACAGTGGACCCGGCCAACGCCGTCGTCGCCTGGCAGGGTGTGACGACACCCCCCGGCGTGAACATCGTGGAGTACGAGATCATCGTGGACGAATCGTCGCTGCGCGTGCCCGGATCGCAGACCAGCATCCGGATCCCCCCGGAAATGCTGCAGCCCGGTCGGACCTATGAGCTCGAGGTGCTGGCCGTCGATGCGAACCACAACCAGACGATCACCGCGGGGTTCTTCTCCACGACACCGTAGTCCCTGGGGACCCGCCGGCCGCACAGGCGGCCGGCGGCCCCCCGTACCTCCCGCCGCGCTAGAGTCCGGACATGCCGCAGACGGGGTGGGCGTCGATCCTGCGACTCGAGAACGGCTGGACGGGAGGGCATTACAGCCTCCTTCGGATGCTGCTCGGCCTGTATCTGCTGCAGCACTTCGCGCGGGGCGCGTGGGGGGCCGGCGCGCTGTCAGCGCGCGCGCCGCTGGTGGCGGGGTGCGTGTTGTCGTGCCTGATCGTCGCCGGCGCATGGGATCGCGCCGCCGCACTCGGGGCACTCATCCTCTGGCTGTGGCTCCACCGGCCGGTGAGCCTGGCGGCGGGTCTTGCGCTGTTTCCCGTGTCATTCGTGCTCGCTGCGCACGCACTGACTCCCGGAGCCCCGTGCGGCTCCTGGAAGGCGCGAGGCCGTCCCGATCCGGGGGGCGATTGGCATCTGCCGGCGGAGATGTTTGCGGTCGGCTGGGTTCTGCTCGGGGCCCTCTACGCGTGCGCGGGCATTCTCGCGCGGCGAAGCGGCACTCTCCCGCAGGCGTGTGCGTACGGCCTGATCCTCTTCGCGCCCCTCGCCCTGTTCTCGAGGCTGCGACCGTGGGTCTGGCTCGCGATGCTCGTGCTGCAGGCGGCGCTGCTCGCGGCAATCCGTGAGCCGGTCCTGCCCGGAGGCATCCTCCTGATGCAGCTCTGGGCATTCGATCCTTCGTGGATTCCCGCGCGGTGGGCAGGGGAGCCCGAGGTCCTTTTCTTCGACGGGCACTGCGGGCTCTGTCACGGGCTGGTCCGGTTCACCATGGCGGAGGATCCGCATGGTCTGGCGTTTCGCTACGCGGCGCTCGAGGGGGATGCGTTCCGGCGCTGGATCTCGGAGGAAGAGCGAAAGCGCCTTCCGGACAGCATCGTGCTCAGAACGACCGGCGGCAGTCTGCTGGTGAAGTCGGACGCCGTGCTGCGCGCGAGCGCCCGGCTCGGGGGTGTCTGGCGGCTGCTGTCCGCCGTGGGAAGCCTGGTCCCTCGGGGCCTGCTCGACGCCGGCTACGACACGATCGCCCGGGCGCGGTACCCGATCATGGGTCGCCGGGCCGAAGCCTGCCCCGTCGTGCCTGCGGCGCTGCGCACTCGATTTCTCGACTGACTCGAGTCGACCCCCGGCGTGCCGGCCCTGCGGCGACGTATAACTTTCGGCCGATGTCTGTCGCTCCCTGGCGCGCGTACTTTGCCCGCGTAACGAGACAAAGGGCCCCGGGCGGGCCTGCGGGAGAACGCGATGATCAGGATCTCCGGTGCAAAGACAGCACTTCTACTGGCCGCGGTCGTGGGACCCGGAGTCGGAACGGCACGGGCCGCGGGGCCGTTCGAGAGCGAGCTGGGGACCGACCCCGCGGCGCTCGCCGGTGAGGTCAAGCTCAGCCTGATGAACGGCAATGCCGACGGCGACCCTTCGGGCAGGGGGCCGCGGCCCTGGCTGCAGGCCCTGGGAGGGCCGCCGAAGCGCGTCGCCCTGGCCTCGTTCTACGTCTGGGACTGCGGCAACAAGAAAGAGAACCACTACAACCCGGTCTACCAGTACAAACGGACCTACAACGTCATGCCCCAGGCAATCGATGCGTACGCCAACGAGCTCTACAACGCATCCATCGGGGGCCTGAAAACGGCCTTTGCGGCGAACGGCATGCAGCTCCTGACCGCCGACGAGTTCCTCGACACCGATGCGAAGAGGCAGGCGTACGAGTCATTCCAGCTCGAGATGGGCGGCATGGCGAAGCTCTTCATGCACTTCGAGAAGAGCGATGCGGACACCTGGCACTTCCTCGGAGCGCCGGAGTTCTATCGCGTCTTCCAGCTCCCCACGACCGGGGACGTGAAGGGCCATCACTTCCCGCTCGCCACGACGGGAGGCGGCGTGGCCAGGCTCGCCGAGTCGCTGGGACACGACCTGACCACCACCCTGGGCGTGGATGCGGTCGTGGTTCTCTACAACGTCGTCCAGGGCGAGCGAAAGGCTATCGCGATGTGGGGCTCCTACATGTACATGTTCGGCCCCAATCCGGTGCCGGACTCCGGCAAGAGCCTTTACTGGAGCGGTCATCAGTACTCGGGCGTCATGCTCCGGATGAACGTCGAGTTCATCCAGACCGACAGCGACGGAAATGCGCTGACGCGTGACTACGCCGGCTACTCGGTCGTGCCGCCGGCTCTGGCCGCCAGGATGGCCGAGCACCTGAAGGAGCGCTCCGCGAAGTAATCGAATTCAGGTATCCTCGGCGGCGGATTGCGACACGGCCGCCGAGGACGTCGATTGACCAGGGCGATCGCCCGGCACGCGAGCCGCGGGAGCGCCTCCAGCGCTCTTGCGGCTCTTCTGTCACTGGCCGCGGCGACGGGCGGCGCGGCCGCGGCCGACTGGAAGTGGAGCGTCACCCCGTACGTCTGGGCGTCGGCTCTCACCGGGGACGTCACGCTCCACGACGGCCAGGTCGTCGGCGCCGACATCCCCTTCAGCACGCTGTTCGATCACCTGGAGCACACGTTCCAGATCCAGGGTGAGGGGCGCGCGGGCCGCCACGGCGTCATGGCCGATTTCTCTTACGTCGCGCTCACCGAAGACGGCAAGCACTACGACCTCGACCACCCGCAGGGCGCGGAGGCGGTCGTCGGTCTCGACACGACGCTGATGATCGGGGAAGCCGGCGGGCTCTACAACCCGCGCGGCGATGGCACGGGATTCACCCTGCTGTACGGCCTGCGCGTGATGAGCGAAGGGTCGGATCTCGAAGTGGAGTTCGACCTGGGGCCGGCCGGAACGCTGGACCGGAAACACGACGCGGATGACACCTTCATCGACGCCCTGGTGGGAGCCTGGTGGGACGGCCGGTTCGCGAAGCGGTGGAGCTGGACAGTGCGCGCCGATGCCAGCGCGGGCGGCACCGACCTGATCTGGAGCGCTCTCGCCTCCGCCGGGTACTCCTTCGACGAGGCGGGCAAGTACACGCTCCTGGCGGGGTACCGGCACAGGGACTTCGACTTCAAGACCGAGGACGGGTCGAGCACGGTGAACACGGAAATGACCCTCTCGGGCTTCATCACCGGATTCCGCTTCTCCTTCTGACCTGGCGCGGCCGGGTGCTCCCGGGGATCGGTTCCCAAGGCAGCAGGTGGGAATCCGGCTGCCTTGTTCGTACACTGTTACGCTCGCATGGAACCAGGCGTACCCTCCCAGAGTCGCGGGCGGGGGCTGACCGGGGGGCTGACGCTGCTCTGCGGGCTTGCCCTTGCGTTCTCCGGCTCCGTCTTCGCGCAGTCGCTCTCGATTGACGACGTGAGCGTCTCTGAGACTGCGGGAAGTGCGGTTTTTGCAATTTCCCTGGATGTGCCCTCGCCAGGGACCGTGACGGTGGACTGGCAGACAATCGCTCAGTCCGCGACGAGTGACGTCGACTTCACGAGCATCCCTCCCACGACGGTCACCTTCCAGCCGAACGAGACGTCAAAAACAGTCACCGTGACGGTGCTCGACGACGCGCTCTATGAAGCGTCAGAGACATTCGCCGTCAGTCTGTCGAACCCTTCAGGGGCCCTCATCGCGGACGGTCAGGGAACAGGCACGATCCTGGACGACGATCCCTTCCCCGCGGTCGGGTTCGCGTCCGCCTCGGGCAGCGCCACGGAGGCCACAGTGGCGCTCATCGCCACGGTGAGCCTCTCGGCTCCGGCAGGCGTGGATATCGCCGTCCCCTTCACCGTGGGCGGGACGGCGGTATCTCCCGACGACTACACGCTGCCGTCCACGCCGGTGGTCGTACCGGCGGGCAGCAGCTCCACCGGAATCGTCATCAGTCTCGTGAACGACGCGCTCGACGAGGCCGACGAAACGGTGATCCTGACCCTGCAACTCCCGCCCGGCGCTCCCACGCTCGGAACGGTCTTCACCGGAACGATTCTCGACAACGACTCTCCGCCGGGACTGTCGGTCGGCGACGTGATCGTGAACGAGAACGCCGGCCCGGCCGTCGTCTTCGTCGCCCTCTCGGGGCCGAGCGGGCTGCCCGTCTCGGTGGATCTCTTTACCCAGAATCTCACCGCCATCGCCGGCCAGGACTACACGGGGATCGGGACGGCCGTGGTGTCGTTCCAGCCCGGAGAGACGGTTCAGTCGGTGCCGGTCGCCGTGCTCGACGACACACTCGACGAAGACTCCGAAACGTTCACGGTCAATCTGAACAATGCCGTCAACGCGGCGATCAGCCGCGCGACGGCCACGGTCACCATCACCGACGATGACCTGCCTCCGACGGTCTCCGTCAACGATCTGACGATGGTCGAAGGGATCGGCACGGCGAACTTCATCGTCATCCTCTCCGCGCCCAGCGCGCTGACGGTCACGGTCACGGCGCAGAGTCAGGACGGCAGCGCGCTCGCGGGACTCGACTACTCGGCGGTCGCGCCGACCGTCGTGACGTTCTCGCCGGGGCAGACGATCCGGCTCGCGCCGGTCACCGTGCTGGAAGACGCGCTCATCGAATCGCCCGAGACGTTCTCTCTCACGCTGACGGCGCCGTCCAACGCCACGATCGCCGACGGCACGGCCCTGGGCACGATCACCGACAACGACGCGTTCTACCCGTCGGACTTCTCGCGCTACGCCGAGGTCACGATCGAAACGGGCGGCCCCGCGGGGCAGTTCTATTCCGTCGGCGTGGCGATCGATACGTCGGCTCTCATCTCGTCCGGCGTCATGAAGTCCGACGCGTCGGATCTGGCGGCCGCCTGGGACGCGACCGGCGCCGGAACCTGGATCGAGATCGATGCGCATTTGCGGACCGCGCCCAACACGACGCTCGCCACCTCGAACAGGACCGAAGTCTGGTTCGCGATCCATGAGCCCGCAGGCATCGTGACGCCCCATGCCGGGCGCTACAGGTTCTATTACGGAAATCCGTTCGCGGTGCCTTCGGTGCGGCGCCGCGACGGCAAGCAGGTCTACAGGCTGTTCGACGATTTCAGCGGCAGTACTCTCGACACGGGCCTCTGGTACGTGCACCCGAGCTACCGCCCCGCCGTCACCGTCTCGGGCGGCATGCTGCACCAGAACGGCGCTCTGTCCCCGGGAGCGATCTGGCAGGGGGCGCCGATCCGGATGGTCTCGCAGAGCGCTCAGTACGTGCCCAGTTTCTCGGTGTCCTACGCTCAAGCCTATGCCGGCGAGTGCCGGTTCCGCTCGCTCAACATCACCGACGACGTGCGGCCGGTGAACACGCTGATGCACATGCCGCCGCCCGGCTTCCCCAACGATCACGACGAGTACACCACCTTCCTGCACTCGAATGGCGCCTCCTCGATCCGTCTCGTGAAGGTCTCGAACGGCGTCGGCACCGGGCTCCTCGCGAACGCCACCGTCATCGCGCCGAATGTGTGGTACGACCTCAAGACGACCGCGCGCCTCACCGTGACCACGCCCGGGCAGGAGCGCGCGCTCCACGCCCTCTTCCTGAACGGGGCGCTTCTGGGGGACAGCGCCGCGTTGCCGCGCGGGGGCTACGACGCGACGATCACGTCCGGTCAGGTCGGCATCGAGACCGATCCTGGCTCCGCGGGCGACTACGACTGGTTCCTGATTCGCGACTTCACGGCGAACGAGCCGGCGCTCGTCGCGGATCCGTATCTCAATCTGAAAATGAAGCAGACGGCCAGCGGCACCGAGGCGGACTGGAGCGATCCGGGCGGCGCGGTTTCCTTCGATGTCATTCGCGGGCAGCTCAGCTTCATCCAGAAGGGCGCCACGGCCCTCGATCTGGGGCCGGTGATCTGTCTCGAGAACGACTCGCCGGACTCGACGACCGGACCCGATCATCTCGACGCCGCGAATCCACCCGCCGGAGGCGTCTTCTTCTACCTGGTGCGCACGAGAACTTCGCTGGGGGCCGGGACCTACGGCCACACCACGCTGGGATTGGCCCAGGTACCCTCCGGCGGAGACTGCTTCTAGCCCTCCACGAACTTCCAGCCGAAGCGGCCCTTGATGCAGAGGTTCCCGCTCGTAACGTCGTGGTCGATCGGGGACGTCACCCGCACGATCCGGTTGTCCTGGACCTCGAGCGTGAGGTTGCACCCGACGCCGCAGTAGGGACAGATCGTGTCGGTCTTTGTCTGACGGCTCTCGTCCCACCTTCCCGCCGCGCGCAGATCGTGCTCGGTCTTGAACATCAGGGCCCCGGTCGGGCAGACGCCGATGCAATTGCCGCAGAAAACGCACGCCGACTCGGGGAGCGCCGTGTCGAACTCGGTGGAGATCTCCGCGTCGAACCCGCGGCCGGCCACCGAGATGGCAAACGTGTTCTGCGCGTCCGTGCCGCACGCCTCGACGCATTTATAGCAGAGGATGCACTTCGAGTAGTCGCGCACGTACAGTTCGTTGTCGACCTTGACCGGCTGCGCGCCGGTGGCGGCGCCGGGGCCGAACCGGCCGGCCCGGGCCCCGTAGCGGCGCATGTGAGCCTGCGCCTCCGGCGCCGTCGAGAGGTCCACCGACGAGGCAAGCAGCTCCAGGACCATCCGCCGGCTCGTGCGCACGCGCTCCGTGTCGGTGCGCACCGACATGCCCGGCTCCGCGCGGCGCGAGCAGGAGGGCACCAGCGCCCGCGAGCCTTCCATCTCCACGACGCAGACGCGGCAGGCGTTCACCGGCCGGAGCGTGCGGAGGAAACAGAGTGTCGGGGTTTCGACGCCGGCCATCGTGCAGGCATCGAGCAGCGTCGAGCCTGCGGGAACGGCAACCGATCGGCCGTCCACGGTGATGTTCACGGTCTTCGGGTTGGCGGGTTCTTCGGCGGCGCTCACGGACGGGCCGCTCCAGGCAGACCGAACTTCTTCAGAGCCGATTGCACGGCGGACGACGCCGTCTGGCCGAGACCGCAGATCGAGGCGTCGCGCAGGACCATGTCGAGATCCGCAAGCACACGCAGCTCGTCGTCACGGCTGCCGAGCGGTTGCCCGCGGCTCAACCGGTGCAGCGCCTCTTCCTGACGCACGGTGCCGATGCGGCAGGGGACGCACTGCCCGCAGGACTCCTCCCGGAAGAAGGCGGCGATTCGCAGCGTGATGGCGGCGAGATCGGCCGTGTCGTCGAATACGACGACGACACCGGAGCCGAGACTCGCCCCGGCGGCCCGTGTGCCTTCGAAGGTCAGCGGCATCGCCAGCTCGGAAGGGGTGAGGAAGCTCCCCGCGGCCCCGCCGACGAGCACGGCCTGGATGGACCGGGGCGCGGGCACGCCACCGGCTTTCTCGATCGCCTCGGCGAGCGTCGTCCCGAACGGGTGCTCGTAGAGCCCGGGTCTTCGCACGGCACCCGACAGGCAGAAGAGCTTGGTGCCTGTCGAGGAGCCGCTGCCGAGGGCCGCGAACGCCGCGCCCCCCCGCTGGACGATCTCGAGCAGGTTGGCCAGCGTCTCGACGTTGTTGACGACGGTGGGCTTGCCGAAGAGTCCGGCCTCGGTTGGAAACGGGGGCTTGTTGCGCGGCTCGCCGCGAAACCCCTCGATGGAGTTGAACAGCGCCGTCTCTTCGCCGCAGATGTAGGCGCCGGCTCCGCGGCGGATCTCGATGTCGAAGGGGAACCCACGGCCCATCACCGCCGGACCGAGCAGTCCCGCCGCGCGGGCCTGAGCGACCGCCCCCGCGAGACGCGCCGCTGCCAGCGGGTATTCGCCGCGTACATAGATGTAGCCCTGTCCGGCGCCGATGGCGAACCCGGCGATCGTCATCGCCTCGACGATGGCGAACGGGTCCTCCTCCATCACGATCCGATCCTTGAAGGTTCCCGGTTCGGACTCGTCGGCGTTGCACACGAGATAGCGCGGCCGGACATCGGATTTCGCCACCGCGTCCCACTTGCGTCCGGTGGGGAAGGCGGCGCCTCCGCGGCCCACGAGCTTCGAGGCCATGACCTCGGAGATCACCGCTGCAGGACCGATCTCGAGCGCGCGCGTGAGCGCCCCGTAGCCGCCGGCCGCACGATAGGCGTCGAGCCGCTCCGGGTCCACCTTCCCCACGCGCCGCAGCAGCCGCAGCCCCGGCGCGCCCATCTGGGGGATCGCCGCGCCTCGCGACGTGGCCCCGCCGCCCGCGAGCGCGGCGCGCAGCAACGGCACCGATGCGGACCCGATCGGGACGTCCGCGGGCCGATCGCCGGCGCGCGTGACGAGCGCCGCCGGCGCCTGCTCGCACAGGCCGAGGCACGGCGAGCGCCGCCACGACGAGCCGGCGCCCGCAGGGCCGAGCCCCGACTCGAGCGCCGCACACAGCTCCTCGGAGCCCCGGACCCGGCACGCGACGTCGTCGCATACGTAGGCGAGCGACGGGGACCTGGCCTCGAGCGAGAACATCGCGTAGAACGACGCGACGCCGAACCCTTCCGCCGGCGGCACCCCCAGCCGCCCGCAGATGTAGTTCATCGCCCCTTCGCTGATCCACCCGCACGCTGCGTTCGCCGCGTGCAGCGCCGGCAGCAGCAGGTGTCGCAGGCCCCGGGGGTCGCGCCCGCGCGCATCGAGTTGTCCCCGCGCCGCGTCTTCCGGCGGCGGCCCGATTGCGGCGTCGATGGCCCGCCGCTCGGCCGGCAACGCCTGCGCGGCCGACAGGTGGAGATCCATCAGGCCTTCTCGACCCGGACGGCGGTGGCCTTGAACTCGGCGGTGCCCGACTTCGGGTCGGTGGCGTCGATCGTCAGGAGATTGGTCGCGACGTCGTCGGGGAAGTGCAGCGTCATGAACGCGAGACCGGGCCGCAGCCCCGGGTCGATCGCCACCGGTGCGAGAACCGACCCGCGCCGGGACGACACACGAACCCGCTCGCCGGCGGCGACACCGAGCCGCGCTCCGTCCTCGGGAGACAGGTCGATCGTCTCGCCGCGCCGGCGAGGCGAGACGTAGCGTCCCGTCTGCACGCCCGTGTTGAACGAGTCGAGCCGTCGTCCCGTCGTGAGACGGATGGGGAATTCGCCCGTGAGCGTATCGACGGGCGGCTCGAAGGCGACAGGGGTGAAGGGGGCGAGGGGGCCGCGCGCCGGCGACTCCCACAGCCGGGAGTGCAGGAACTGCTCGCCCGGATGCGTGTCGTCGGTGCAGGGCCAGTGCAGACCCCCGGACTCTTCCAGCCGCCGGTACGACATGCCCGCGTGCATCGGCGAGAGCGCACGCACCTCGTTCCAGACCTCCTCGGCGGTCGGCCGTCCCCAGTCGTGGCCGAGTCTCCGGGCCAGATCGCACACGATCTCGATGTCGTCGCGCGCTTCCCCGGGCGGCGCGAGGGCCTTGCGCACCCGCTGCACGCGCCGCTCGCTCGAGGTGACGGTGCCCTCGGCCTCGCACCAGGCGGCGGAGGCGGGCAGGACGACATCCGCCAGCTCGGCGGTCGGCGTCAGGAAAAGATCCTGCACGACGAAGTGATCGAGCCCTCCCAGCAGGCGCAGCGCGCGACCCATGTCGGCCTCGGATTGCGCGGGATTTTCCCCCACGACGTAGAGCGTCTTCAGGTCGCCGTGCTCCATCGCTTCGAACATCTGGGTGAGGTGCCAGCCGCGCTTCGGGGGAATCGTGGTCATCCACGCCGCCTCGAACGGGGCGCGGACCTCGGCCTGCTCGATGTCCTGGAATCCCGCGAGGCGGTTCGGGATGGCGCCCATGTCGCCGCCCCCCTGCACGTTGTTCTGGCCGCGCAGCGGATTGAGACCCGATCCGTAGCGTCCCACGTGCCCGGTGAGGAGCGCGAGATTGATGAGCGCAAGCACGTTGTCGACCGCGTTGTGGTGTTCGGTGATGCCGAGGGTCCAGCAGATCTGGGCGCGCGGCGCGCGCGCATAGGCGTGCGCGGTCCGCCGGATCGTTTCGGCCGGCACGCCGGTGATGCGTTCCGCATCCGCCAGGGTGTATGGCTCCACGCTCTGGCGCCAGGCATCGAACCCCGTGGTTGCGCGCCCAATGAAGTCGCAGTTTTCGAGTCCGCTGGCAACGATCTCGCGCCCCATGGCGTTCGCCAGGGCGATGTCCGCGCCCACGTCGAGCCCGAGCCAGGCGTCGGCCCAGTGCGCCGACGAGGTCCTGCGCGGGTCGATCACGAACAGGCTCGCCCCGCGCCGCACCCCCTTCAGCACGTGGTGAAAGAAGATCGGATGCGTCTCCCGGGCGTTCGAACCCCACAGGAGAATCAGATCCGTCTCCTCGATCTCACGATAGGAACTCGTTCCACCGCCTGCCCCGAACACCGTCGCCAGACCGACGACGCTGGGGGCGTGTCACGTACGGTTACACGAGTCCACGTTGTTGCTGCCCATGACGACCCGGGCGAACTTCTGCGTCATGAAGTTCACCTCGTTCGTCGCCTTGGAGCAGGAGAACAGCCCGAACCCCGTCACCCCGAGCCGGGTCTCGATCACCGGGCGGAACCCGGCGGCGGCGCGGTCGAGGGCCTCGTTCCAGCCGGCGCGGCGCAGCGCGCCGTGCTCGCGCACGAGGGGATGGGTCAGGCGGGGCTGTGGTCGGCGCATGGTCACCTCGAAAAAAGCGGCCGTCGAAGGGTAGATCAACCGCGGGGGGCGTGTCACATCTTCATGCGACCGGACAGGGCGCCTCTCAGCGGGTAATCTCTGTGTCCGGGTATATTCCGTGCTTCCCGGTATCTCAGCCCAACGCATCAGCGACCGGCCCGGACGGACCACGAGGGAACCCGGGCGAAAGGGGGTCCAGATCCAATGACATCTCCAGGCAAGTCCGCATTCCGTCTCGCCGCCGCGACGCTCGCGATCGCGTGCGCCTCAGTCTCCGCCGTGTCTGCGCAGACCTACACGATCAAGGCGAAGGCCGGCAAAGGCGGCACGATCGTTCCGAGCGGGAACGTCATGGTGACGGCGGGCGCGGACCAGCCGTTCGTCATCACCCCCGATCCCGGCTACAACATCACCTCGGTCCTGGCCAACAAGGTCGATCAGGGCCCCGTCGGCAGCTACACGTTCACCAACGTGCAGGCGAAGGGATCGATCAAGGTGAAGTTCAAGATCCAGACCTTCGATCTGAGCTTCTCGGCGAGCGGGGGCGTGACGATCAAGCCCTCCGGGACGGCGACCTACAAGTACGGCTCGAGCGCCAAGATCACCGTCACGCCGAATCCCGGCGCCGTCGGACCGCCGACACTCACGGTGGACGGCAGTACGGTGCCGCTCACGCCGAAAGGGAAGAACTACTCGTACACCCTCAACGTGACCGGTGCGCACGTGGTCGTCGCGTCGCCGGCGGCGTCCTACTCCCTCGGCGTCACCAAGGACGGCACGGGGACCGGCACGATCACCAGCAGCCCCGCGGGGATCAACTGCGGCGGCACCTGCAGCGCGAATTTCGCGCAGGGCGGCCTCGTTACGCTGACGGCTGCCGCGGGCGCGAATTCCACATTCGACGGCTGGAACAGCGGCGGCTGCAGCGGCACGGCGCCGTGCGACATCACGCTGAATGCCGACACCGTCGTGAATGGGACTTTCACCTCGACCGGCGGCACCGTGCAGCACACGCTGACGGTCAACAAGAACGGCACCGGTTCGGGCACCGTGACTTCGACCCCGGCCGGCATCGACTGCGGCGGAACCTGCAGCGCCCTCTTCGACGACGCGACGAACGTGACGCTCACCGCCGTCGCGGACAGCAACTCGACCTTCACCGCGTGGAACGGCGGCGGCTGCGCGGGAACGGCGCCCTGTGTGGTGCCGGTCACGGCCGATACCGTCGTCACCGCCACCTTCGACACGCAGGGCGGCGGGGGCGGCCTCACGGTGCACGTCGTGGACGGCTGCGCCACCGCGGCATCGGGCGTCATCGTGGCGGTCCACAATCCCAACGGGTCCGTGGGCTCCACGTTCACCACGGGGGCCAGCGGCGATGTGGACCTGAGCGCCTTCGGCAATCCGCTCACCTTCACCGTCGGCTGGCCGAACTCGGCGGGCGTGCAGGACGCGTCCATCCAGAGCTTCGTGGACGTCCCGGGAAACCTGGGAACCTTCACCGTGGCGGTCGAGGGCGGCTCGTGCCCGCCGAACGACCCGCTGCAAGGAACGGCGACGGTCAACCTGAACCCCGACCCGTTCTTCAGCAACGTCGACCCGCTGGGCACGTGGCTCACGAGCGCCCGTACCCTGGACGTGCACCAGAGCGACCTCCAGACCGACGGGAAGCTCTCGCTGCTTGCAGCGAACTTCACGGGGTCGCCCGGCCCGGTGAACTATGGCTTTCTCACCGACCAGACGTACGCGCCCGGGGCGACCTACAACATCAACGTCAACCAGGTTTCGGTCGACATGCCGGTCAACTCGCCGGACAACCTGTCGTTCGTGTTCGTCTCCGGCATCCGTAAGGGGGTGCCGTACACACTGGGGCAGGGCATCCCGGCCTCGCCGACGACCAGCCTGAACGTCCCGGTCTACACGAACTTCCCCGTGAACTCGGGGCTCCTCACCGCCTCGGCGGTCTATCTCGCCTCCGGCGGCATTCCTTACAGCACGGCGAGCTGGACCCGATATGTCAACTCGGTGCCGGCAAGCCTGAATGTTCCGGCCCTGTTCCACTTCACCAACTTCACCTACGTCGCCGGGACGCAGATGGCTTCCTGGACGGTGTCGGACGCCACGGCGGGCAAGCTGGCGATGCTCGGCTTCTCGAACGTCCAGAACATCCCTCTCGACGACCGTCACTGGACGATCGTGCTCGACCCGACGTTCTACACGGCGTGGTTCCACGGCAGCCTGGCTCTGCCGGTCGAGCTCGACATCACGGGGCGGACGGTGCAGCCGCCTTCGATCCTGGGATCCGCGTTCAGCTACATCGGCAGCTACTCGAACGCACTGAAGGCGCTCTACGCGGGCGGAGTCGTTCCTCCCGCTCCTCCGTACGACATGACGGTGGCGTTCTACTACATCCCCTGAGCAGGGGACCGCAGAGCACCTGACCGCGCCGCGGCGGGACTCGATCCCGCCGCGGCGCGCCCACCCGGCGCGCGCCCTCTATCGCGGGGTCATGCCGACGACGGGGTAGCGGTAATAGGCGCCGTCGAAGGCTTTGATCGCGCCGACGATCGGCAGCACCACCGCGACGAGGCCCAGCACCGCCCAGAACAGCAGCACCACGGGGATCAGGATCACCGTGATCCAGAGGATCGCGGTGACTGCAATGGATACGAAGACGGCGAGGTTCAGGAGCAGCGCCTGTTTTGCGATCGTCGAGACGATGCGCGACTCGCTCTTCACCATCCAGATGATGATCGGCACGAGCACGCCGCCGAACGGAATGATGTAACCGGCGAGCCCCGACAGATGCGTCAGCGCGGCGAGCGTTCGCTCCTCGGGAGCGATCTCCAGTGCGGCGGTCATGCGGGCCTCCTCCGAGTGTGGGCGGATTCTACCCGGTGGAGCGAGGCCGCGACGCGCGCGTCAAGGCGGGCAGGTGGAGGAGGCGGGCGGGATCTGGCCGGTCGTCGCGAAGCCCGACGCGCCCTCGGCCGCGGTGTACGTCGTGACCAGGTAATAGCGGCTGCCGCCGGCGGGCGTCACCACGGTCTGGCGGCGCGTGGAGACGGGGACCGCGGCGGCGCCGCAGACGTTGCCGGCCTGCGACGCGTGGGAATACCACGAGCCGATCGTGCCTTCATAGATGTTGTAGCCGCCGGTGCCGGCGATCGCCTGATAGGACAGGAGCAGGTTCGCGCCGCTCTTCGAAACGAGCAGCGGCAGGCCGCTCGCCGCGGACGAGACCTCCGGCGCCGACGCCGGCCCGGTCGAGCACGCGGTCGGCTGCGACGCGTTGGTCACGGAAATGTCGTCGATGTACCAGCCGGTGGAGCTGACACCCGGGTCCGTTCCGAACTGGAACCGGATGTAGGCCGGCATGTTCGCGAACGCCGAGAGGTTCACGGTGTACGGGCCCTGCCACGACGTGTCGTTGCCGATGAAGCCGACGTTCGCAGGGGTCTGGCCCGTGTTCGCGCACGACCCGGAGCCCGGATCGAAGCTCGCGGGGTAGACGGGGGACACGGTCAGCTTCGTCCACGACGAGCCGCCGTCGGTGGAGATCTCCACGATGCCGCCGTCGAAGGTCGCTTCCAGGTTGTCGCGCCAGGAGTAGAAGGTGAGCACCGACGGCGAGCTGCCGGGCCCGAGCACGAGCAGGGGTGTCGTCAGAGCCGAGCAGGTGCTGAGGGGATTGCCGTTTGCGAAGTAGGACTTCGTGCCGGTGCGCGCGCGCGTGGAGGATTGCGACCAGAGCGCCGCTCCCATCGTCATGAGCGGAGCCCCTTCCGCGCCGTCAGTGAAGGTCACGGGGGTCAGCGGCCCCTGAGGGCTGCTGCTCCTGCGGATCTGGTTGATTTCCTCGTTGCCACCGCGGCACGGACCTCCGCCGGGCCCCGCGGCGTCCTCGGCGCGGACCACATAGTGATAGACGGTGCCCGTGATGAGGGCGCCCGAATCGCTGAAGCTGGTGCCGCCAACGCACGTGGCGATGCGGGTCGAGGGGGTCGGCGTGAACCCCGGCGTCGTTGAGCGATAGATGTTGTAGAGCGGCGCCGACGGGCCGCACACCTGCGAGCCGCCGGCCCAGTTCACCTGCAGCGTGCAGGTCGCGTTGAAGGGCGTGCCCACGCCCGCCGCGCCCGCGAACGCCGGCGGCTGCAGGCAGGGACAGGCGCCGGGAACGCTGATCGACGCGCACGCAGAGGTGACCGACTCGCACGAGCCGGCGGTCTCGGCGGTGCTGATCTTGTAGCTGTAGGTCACGCCGCCCGAAACGGTCGTGTCGAGGAAGCTCGTTCCACTCAGCCCGGTCGCCACCGGCACGTAGCCGCTCGCGGGGCAGGACCCGATGGCACGGTAGACGTTGTAGGTCGTTCCGGTGGAGCCCGACGGGGTCCAGGTCACCTGAGCGCCGCAGCCGTTCATCGTCGGAGCGGCGGGTGTCGGCGGCGTGTAATTCGGGCAGATGACGGTCAGCTCCCAGATGCCGCGGCCGTGCGTCACCGCGCGCAGCTTGCCGTTTGCTTTGCTGAACTCGAGCATGTTCACGTGGGCGTGCGGGAGCTGCCCGTTGTTGATGCGCGTCCAGAGGTTTCCGGTCCAGCCGGCGGTGTTCACGTAGATGCCGAACTCGGTGCCGATGTAGACGTCGTTCGGCCGCGCGGGGTCCGCCGTGACGGTGAAGACCGGCTCGTCCGGGAGAGCGCCGGAGATGTCGGTCCACGACGCGCCGCCGTCGAGCGTGCGGAAGACGTGGCCCGGCTGAGTCCCCGTTCCGTTCCAGCCCGAGAACACGACGATGGCCATGCGTCCGTCGGCGGGGTGGGTGGCGACCCAGGTCGCGGCGCGGTTCGGCAGCACCGGGTTGTTCGGCAGCGGGGCCGCAGTGGTGTCGACCCAGTTCGCCGTGTTGTCGCGCGTGACCCAGACCTTGCCGTTGAGGGTGGTGACCCAGAGCGTGCCGGAGGCGCCGCCGTTCGGCGCGCTGTGAACGTGGGTGATGTAGTCGTACGACGTGCCGACCAGATCGGGGCTCACGACCGACCAGGTCGAGCTGCTCGGGGCATTGAGGTTCCGGTACACCCACTTCGAGCCGGTGTACATGATGGATTGGTTGCTGACGTCCAGCTGCATCGGCGCGATGAATGCGGTCTGTCCATCGGGAATGCAGATTCCGCACGAAGAGCAGCCACCGAAGTTCTGGATGCACGACCAGGAGCCGGCGCCGCCGGTGTTCGAGCGGCTGATGGCGCCGTAGACGTACTCTTCGTACGCGATATTGCCGTTGCTCTGGTCGGTCGCCGAAAAGCCGCCGTCGCCGCCCATCGTCATGGACCACGTGGCGCCGGTCGCGGTGTACGCCTCGCCATTGTCCTGAAGGCCGCCGTGGATGCGCCCCGCGGTCGTCGGGTGCTGCCCGATGCCGTAGAACTGCAGCGTCGAGAGCCCCCCGCCGTTGAGATTCGTCCAGGTGACCGTCGTGCCGCCCCCGCCGCTGATCGTGCCCTTGAAGATGCCGCCGTCGCAGGCGACGAAGATCGTGGTCGCGTTCCAATACACCATGTGGTGCTGATCGGCGTGCACGTAGTTGATGCCCGTGCCGGTCCAGGAAGATTTCGACGTAATGGTGCCGCCGCTATTGGTCGACAGGTACGTGTCCAGGCCGGCAACGAAGAACTTGGCGGGGTTGGTGGGGTCCACGGCGCCGGTCAAGTCGTACCACCCCTGGTTCGCGCAGAAATTCGTCGTCGTCTTGGCTGTCCACGCGACCGACGGTAAGGACCAGTCGGTGGTATTGAAGATCCCGAGCGATGAGAACTGCCCGTTCGGACACGTGGTCGCGCCGTTCGTGGTACACGAGATCAGGGCATACACCTGCTTCTTGTCGCTCGGCGCCTGCAGCAGCGTAATGCGGCCGACCTGGCCGGGCAGGGCAGGGAACCCCGAGCCGGCGCCGCTCACGAGCGACCAGTTCGTTCCGCCGTCGGTGGAGCGGTAGATCCCGTTGTTCTTCCGGAAGTTCACGTCGTCGGGAATGCCGGTGCACGAAAGGGCGGCGATGCTGCTGCCGTTCGAGCGCGCTCCGAAGGCGACGAGCAGGCGCGAAGGAGTGGAGTTCGTGTCGATGACGAAGTCGGTCGCCAGCTCCGGCCAGCAGCCGCCGACGCCGGGCTTCGCCGTGTACGGCAGCGCCGTGACGAGTGTCCAGGTCGATCCGCCGTTCGTGGTCCGGTACACGCCGCCGTCGCCCGCCACCCACACCGACTGCGCGTTCGCGACGTTCCTGTCGATGAGGATCCGCCGGATGGACTGGCGGAACCGGGCGTTGGTCGCCGCATCGGGGTTGGCCCAGGGCAGCGTCTGCAGCGTCCAGGTGGCGCCGCCGTTCACCGACTTGAGCACGCCGCCGCCATCCACCGACGTGCCGGCGGTGTTCCCCTCGCCGAGACCGACATAGATGATGGCGTCGGTGAGATTCACCGTATCCGTGCGGATGAGCACGTCGATGCCGCCGACCGACGTGGAGATCTCGAAGTCGGAGATCGGGGTCCAGGTCGTGCCGCCGTTGGTGGTCTTCCATACGCCGCCGTCGGCGAAGCCGGCGAAGATGAAATTGACGTTTGTCGGGTGGACCCACAGCACGGACGCGCGCCCCTGCGCGAGGTCGCTGCCGCCGACCTGGTAGTTCGTCGGCCCGAGGCTCGTCCAGGCGTAGCTGGCGAGAGCGACGTTGTCTCCCGCGCCGGCCGTGCCGGACTGCAGGGCCGCCGCAGCGGCCAGCCGCTTCGTCTCGAGCGAGATCGCGTCGCCATCAGCGAGGGCGCGGGTGCGCCAGCCGGCCGGCGGCAGGGCATCGAACGGGGCATACAGAAGGCTGATCTCGTGCCAGGAGCGGCGGTCTCGCAGGTCGGCGGAGCCGTCGAGGATCCGGCCGGCGAGAGCCGAGATCGCGGCGTCCTTCAGCCGCAGCGCCTTGTCGGGAACCGGCAGCGGCCCGAAGGCGGCGCCGGCTTCTTCGTCCTCGCCGGCGCGTTCTTCGTGCGGGGCGATCTCTTCCCGTGGATTTTCCTCGGATTCCGCCGCAAGCAGAAACGCCGGCCGCGCCGCCAGCAGAACGGCGGCAAGCAGCGCGAACCCGGCGGGACGCAGAACCAGCCCCTTGAGGCTCTTCCCCTCTCGAACCTCTCGCATGAGCGTTGGATTATCCCTCAGCACCGCCGTGAAGCGGGGCGCTGGAAGTTACGGCGAGAAGCGCGCCGGCGCAGGGATCAGGAGAAACTGGAACGCGGGCGGCGGTACCAGTACCAGCAGAGGGTGCGGGAGCGCAGGAGGAACGGGAACATCGCGAAGGACAGGAACGTCACAGTGACGACGACGGGGGAGAACCACCTGTCCTTGCGGCTGCTGGTCACGACGGGAGGACTCTCGATGATCTGGAAGTCGAGTCCGCGGGTGCGCCCCCACCGGCGCACCGCGTGCGAGAAGCCCAGCTCCTCACCGGCGTAGACCTCCTCGGAAAACCCGCCGACACCCTGAAACGCCTCGCGGGTCACATAGACGAACGACCCGGCAGCGAGCCGGAACCGGCGCGCCATCAGATGCCAGATGGCAGTCCGAAGCTGCACACCCGGCCGGACCTCGCTGTCCATCCTCAGGAAGGCGCCGCCGCCGGCGACCTTGCCGGAGGCCAGACGCTCGAGCGCCGAGACGAGCAGCGCCGGCTCGATGTGCGTGTCGGCGTCGACCATCACCAGGTAGCGCCCCTGCGCCGCGGCGGCCGCAGTGTTGCGCGCGCGCGAGATCTGGTTCACCGGCTGCAGGACGACGCGGGCTCCGCCCTCGCGGGCCGCGTCCGCGGTCCGGTCGGTCGAGTTGTTGTCGCAGACGATGATCTCCCCCGACAGGGGCACCGCGCGCATCGCCTCGCGCAGCGACGCCAGAGTCGCAGGAAGGAGCTTCTCCTCGTTGTAAGCGGGAACGAGGATCGAATAGTCGACCATGGATGCGATGAGTCCTCAACGGGTACGGGACATGCACAACATAGTCTCAGAAAGGAGCGCTGTCATGAGAAAAGGACTACTGCCGTTCCTTCTTGTAGCCATTGCCGCCGTCGCCACGGCCGGGGCCGCCGGGGGCCGCCAGAATGACGCCACCCTCAGCCCGACCTGGTCGGCCGACACCTACCGGGCCACGAACGATCGTGTCGAATTGATCGTCGACGCGTGGCCCGCCAGCCTGCGCACCGGCCAGGAATTCGTACCGATTCCTGTCGCCGTCGGGGTGCGGGGCCGCAGCGCCCCGATCCGCTTCCATGAAGAGAGCTTTACGCTGGTGGACGCGGCGGGGGACGAGTACCCCATGGCGTCCTACAACGCGGTCGCCGAGCGGTACCCGATGAGGACGTTCGACCGCACGATGATGGCGGGGCGCCCGCTGGCGGTCGGCACCCGCTTCTACGGCCTGACGCGGGTCCCGTCGCGGTTCTTCCCAGCTCCCGGCGCCGGCACGCGCACAACGTCGGTCGAGCTGTCGGCCTTCAGCTGGTTCGAGGATGTTCTCTATTTCCCCAGACCGGCTGATGTCCACGGGCCGCTGACGCTCCGGCTCAAGGCCGCGGGACTCGAGCAACCGGTCGAGGTGCGGTTCGAGGTGCAGAAGAACAGCGTCAGGTAGCATCTCCCCGTCATGGGGAGACGACGATCCGCGGGGCGCCTCGCCGCCGTCTGTCTGCTCGCGGCGGCGGGCGTATCGTGTATTCCCGAGCTCGCGGTGAGCGTCGTGACCCGCGTCTTCGAGGACGGCTCGGCGGAGCGGCGCATCGAATTGATCGGACGCGACCCGGAGGGCGCCGTCCCCACGGAGCCGGGCTGGCTCGCCTCGAAAGCCGGGGTTTCGCTCGCGGCGCCCGGCGCCTGGAAGCGCGTCGAGCAGGCGCCGGACCGGCTGTTGGCGGAAGGACGCTTTCCGTCGGTCGAGCTGATCCCCGGCACGATCGCGCACGGCCTCGGCGAGCCGTCGGGCGATTCACCCGAAGCCCCCAGGCTCGAGACCCGCGCCGACAGGGATCGCATCGGGCTCAGGCGGGAAGACCTGGTGGTTCTGACCCGCTGGGTGTTCCGCGAGCGCTACGGCGACCCCTTCGACGCGGGCGATCGCGCGAGCGCGGTGGATACGCTCGTGAACACCGCCTGCGAGGTTCTTTCGAGCGAGCTGCACAGGAGCTTCGGACCGGGATTCGACACGACTCCGGCGGAATCGCTGCTGCGCGGCGAAGGGCGCACGCTCTTTCTGGAGCTGCTGTCGGTGCGTGAACGCGTGCCCGGCGAGGACAGGGCGGGCGACCGCGAAGACCTGTGGCGCGCGGTGCTTCGGCGCGCGGGCGCGCCGGTGCCCCCCGATGGCGCGGCCCCGTTCTGGGAGGCCGAAGCGCCGCTGCTGGCCCGGTGGGCCCGGCAGCGGGTCGCAGCGTCTCTGACCGTGCCGGAGAGGAGGATCCACGCGGATGATCTTGCGTTCTGGCCACTCGAGCCTGGGGACGAAGACCTCATCAGGGGGATCGCCGAGCGGGCGGCCGGTTCCGAGGACGCACTCTTCGCCCGTATCTCCCCGTCGATCGGCGCGCTGCAGGGTTACTACGGCGCCGGCGGGGCGGCGCGGCACCGGTTCGTGTTCCGGTTGATTCCCCCCGGGCGGCTGCTGCGCACGAACGGCGCTCCCGATGGCGGAGGCATTCTGTGGGTGGCCCGCAATAGCGATCTGCAGGGCCGGGACCTGTTGATGGATGCCGAAACCTGGGCGCCCCGCGACGACGCCCTGAAGAGCCTCGGAGCCCGGCGGGAGCTCTCGACCAGGCGGGTGCTGATGCTCGTGGATCTGCTGGCGGAGCGGGACCCCGGAGGCGAGTTGAAGAAGCTCGTGCGCAGCGCGGTCCGTCGCAGCAGCCTCGCCCATGTGCGGGAAGCGCCCGACCTGCCCGATGATATGAAGGCGCGCGCGCGGGAGCTTGCCGACCTGCTCGATCCCGCCCTGCGCGATCCGGAGGACGAATGACCCGGCCGGCAGCCCTGCCGCTCCTGATGACAGCAGCCCTGGTAGCCCCGGCGGCCGCCCGCGCGGGGATCGATGAAATCGCCTCGGCCTCGGACAGCCTCTTCACAGCCCCCGAGAGCGCCGACTCGCGCCAGCGCGACTACGCCACCCTGAAAGCGGCCATGAGACAGAACCCCGACGCCTACGAGCTGCTCTGGCGCGGCGCTCGCGCCGGATGGGCGATCGCGGACCGCCTCGACGAGGACAAGGACAGGGACGAGCTGACGCAGCTCGGCGAGGAGGCGATGCGCTGGAGCGGGCATGCGCGGGAGTTGAAGCCCGACGGGCTGGAGGGCCACTTCTGGCACGGCCTCGCGATCTCGGTCTACGCGCGCGGAATCAGCATTCTGAGCGCGCTGGTGCAGGGGCTGTCCGGCCAGTACGAAGCGGACATGAATTTCATCATCACGAAGGACCCGGCGTGGGGGGGCGGAGCGGCGCAGCGCGCCCTCGGCCGCTACTACTTCCGCCTCCCGCGCATCAAGAGGGACCTGGCCCGCTCTGAAACGCTGCTGCGCCAGGCGCTGGAGTACGACCCGAAGCGCCTGCGGACTCACCTGTACATGGCCGACACCTTCGCCGCGCAGGGGAAGGTCGCCGAGGCGCGCGCTGAGTACCGCCGCGTGCTCGACACCCCTCCGGGCCCGAACGACATGAACGAAGTCGAAACACTTCGCGCGAATGCACAGCGGGGTCTGAACGCGCTCGAAAGGCGCTGACGATGCGGGGTGGACAGGCGGGAACGCCGCTCGCATATTGGAAGTGATGAGAGCGCTTCGCGCACTGATTTTCCTGTTCCTGGGCGCCTTTCTCACCGTTCCCGCCGGACCGCTCGCCGAGGTGGAATCGCCGCCTCCGGCCGCGTCGAAGCCGATCGGCCGCGACGCGCCGCCGCCCGCGGCGAAGAAGCCATCCGCCGAGGACGAAGAACTCGCCCGCCTGCTCGCGGGCCGCTACGTTCAGGAAGTCTCGGTCGATCTCGTGATGGTGCCGGCGGTCGTGCTCGATCGCCGCGGCCGCCCGGTGCTCGACCTGCGCCGCGAGGACTTCGCCCTCTTCGACGAAGGGCGGCGCGAGAAGATCGACTACTTCGGCGTCGAGCGCGCCGAGCCTCTGTCCATCGCATTCCTGCTCGACGTGTCCGGCAGCATGCGCATGTCGGGAGCGATCGACGAGGCGCGGGAGGTCGTGCGCTACTTCCTGGCGCGGATGGGCCAGCGCGACGAGGTCAGCCTCATCGCCTTCGCCGACCGTCAGGTGGCGCAGCTCACCGACTTCACCGCGGACCGGGGCGAAACCATGAAGTATCTCGAGGCGGTGAAGGCGTACGGGCAGACCGCTCTGAACGACGCCGTCGCGGCGACCCCCGATCTCGTGCGCGGCTCGTCGCGCGGCCGGCGCGCCATCGTGCTGCTGACCGACGGCGTGGACAACCACAGCGCCCTGACCATCGACGCGGCGACCCGGGCGGCGCAGTCGGTCGAAATGCCGTTCTACACCATCGGCTTCTCCCGGACCAGCCGGGAAGTCACCGGATCCCAGTCTCCGGAAACCCCGGCGGCGGCCTCCCTGCGCCAGATCGCCGAGGCCACGGGCGGGAAGTTCTTCCTGATCCACGACCCCGACGAAATGAAGGAAGCGGTCGCCAGGATGGAGGAGGAGCTGCGCAGCCAGTACGTGATCGGCTATGAGCCGGACGCCGCCCCGCAGTCCGGCCGCTACCGCCGGATCGCGCTCGTGGCCGACGGCGGGCGCTATTCCGTGCGCGCCCGATCCGGATACATCGCGGGATCCCACTGAGTTTTCTATAATCGACGGCGGACCCTCGGAGGATCCGCCATGCCCCCCACAGCCCGCCTCCTGCTCGCAGCCGCCGCCGCGCTCGCCCTCCTCTCCACGCCGGGCTGCGTGTCCAGGAAGCTGTTCCGAACGACGGTCCAGGAGCAGGACCAGAAGATCGACGACGTCAAGACCGGCGTCGAAGAGAACGAGAAGCGCGTCGGCGATCTCAAGGACGAGACCCGCCGCGAGGTGGAGCGTCTGGACGCGAAGGCCGACGAGGCGAAGAACACCGCGAACGCCGCGATGTCCCGGGCCGAGATGGCGGAGCGTCTCGCGCAGGGGAAGGTCCTGTGGGAAGTCACCCTCACCAACGACCAGGTCCAGTTCGGCTTCGACGAGGCGACGATCCCTCCTGCGGCCACCACGCCGCTCGACGATCTCGCCTCCAGGGTGAAATCGCTGGGCAAGACGGTTTACATCGAGATCGAAGGGCACACCGACTCGATCGGCTCACCCGCGTACAACGAGTCGCTGGGGCTCAAGCGCGCCGAGGCGGTCCGGCGCTATCTGAATGAGAAGACCGGTCTGCCGCTGCACGTCATGAGCGTGATCTCGTACGGAAGCACGAAGCCGGTGGCGTCGAACTCCACGCGCGACGGGCGGGCGCGCAACCGGCGAGTCGTGATCAAGGTTCTCGAATAACGGCCCCGCGCGCTTCCGAACGACGGCCCTCCGTCCGGGCCCTGCCGAGCCCGTACACCCCATGACCAGCTCCAGGCGTCCGTTTCTCGAAATGCTCGAGGACACCGCCGTCGTCTTCGACGGCGCGATGGGCACCGAGCTGTACCGGCGCGGCATCTTCGTCAATCGCTGCTTCGACGAATTGACGCTCTCCGCGCCCGATCTCGTGCGGCAGATCCACCAGGCGTATCTCGACGTCGGCGCCGATGCCGTGGAAACGAACACCTTCGGGGCCAATCGGGTGAAGCTCAGCAAGTACGGCTTCGGGGACCAGACGGCGGCGATCAACCGCGAGGCGGCGCGCATCGCGCGCAGCGCGGCGCGGGAAGGGGCCTGGGTCGCCGGCGCGATCGGGCCCCTGGGGATCCGGATCGAGCCCTGGGGACCGACCTCCGTCGGCGAGGCGCAGGAGTACTTCCGCGAGCAGGCCGCGGCCCTCGCCGAGGGGGGAGTGGACCTCTTCATCCTCGAGACCTTCTCGGACCTCAACGAAATCCATGCCGCCATCCGTGCGGTGCGCGAGGTGTCGAAAGCGCCCCTCGTCGCCTCGATGACGATCGAGGAGGACGGCAACAGCCTCGAGGGCACGGCTCCCGAGGCCTTCGCCGGCCGTCTCGAGGAATGGGGCGCCGATGTGATCGGCGTGAACTGCAGCGTGGGACCGGCGGCGATGCTGGCGGCGGTCGAGCGGATCGCCGAGTCCGGACCGGACCGGCGGATCTCCGCGATGCCGAACGCCGGCCGGCCGCGGAACATCGACGGACGGAATCTCTATCTCTGCTCGCCGGAATACATGGGCAGCTACGCCCGGCGCTTCGTCGCGGCCGGGGCCCGGGTCGTCGGCGGCTGCTGCGGCACGACGCCGGACTACATCCGGGCGATCAGCCGCGCCGTGCATGGCCTGCATCCATCGCGCGGCGGCACGCGAGCGGGCCGGACCGTCCGCGCCGCCGAGACGCCCCTCGTCCAGGAGCGGCCGCGGGAGGAGAAGAGCGCCCTCGCGCGGGACCTGGCGGGGGGCCGATTCGTTCTCGCCGCCGAGCTGATTCCTCCCAGGGGCGCGGATGCGGCCTCGACTCTCGAAACGGCCCGGAGCCTGCGCACCGCGGGCGCTTCGGTGCTCGTCGTCCCCGAGCGGGCCGCGACCTCCGCCCGCATGACGGCGCTCGCCCTCGCCCAGCTCGTGCAGACCGGGGCCGGTGTCGAGACGGTGGTCGAGTACTCCTGCCGCGACCGGAACCTGCCCGGAATGCAGGCCGATCTGCTGGGGGCCTGGGCGCTCGGCGTCCGGAACGTCGCCCTCGTCACCGGCGCCCCCGCGATCATCGGCGATTACCCCGGAGCGGGGGGCGGATTCGACGTGGACGCGATCGGCCTCACGAACATGGTCCGTCGGCTGAATCGCGGCGAGGATATCGGCGGCAACGCCATCGGCGCCCCGACGGCGTTTCACATCGGCGTCTGGGCGAACATCGCCGCGCCCGACCCGGAGCGGGAGCTGGCCCGCTTCGAGTGGAAGATCGACGCCGGCGCGGAATACGCGCTCCTGCAGTCGGTCTTCGATCTCGACCGGCTCGAGAAGTTCCTCAAGCGCGCGGGGACCCCGCGAGTGCCGATGATCGCCTCGGTCGTCCCGCTCGGCTCGCTGCGCGAGGCGGAGTTCCTCAACAACGAATTGCCGGGATCCCCCGTGCCCCCCGCGATTGTCGAGCGGCTGCGCGCCGCCGAAGCGACCGGCCGGGGCGCCGAGGAGGGCGTCGCGATCGCCCTCGAGCTGATGGAGCGTCTGCGCGGAATGGTCGAGGGGATCCTCGTCAGTGCGCCCCACGAGGAGTATGGGGTAGCCTTGAGATTACTTGCCTCACTGGAGGAGAAAAGGAGAGAACCGTGAGAACCCCCCACACAGCGATTTCCGCGGCGTTTCTGGCAGGTGTGGCGGCCTTCGCCGTCGCCTGCGGCGGCGGCCAGCCGCCGGCCCCCGCGTCCGACACAGCCGCGCCGGAAGCCTCAGCGGAAGCTCCGCCCGAAACCGGGGCGGCCCCCGTCGAAACTGCACAGGCCACGCCTCCCGCTCAGCAGGCTCCGGCCCCTGCGCCGAAGCCCGCGCCCGCGAATACACCCGAGGCCGGCGGGAGTGGCGGCCACGCGACCCCGACGTCGGGCGCGGAAGGATCGTCCCAGGCCGCGGAAGCAAAACCGGCTCCCCGCATGCTCACCATTCCGGCCGGCAAGCGGATGAAGGTGAATCTCGATACTCCGCTCTCGACCGCAACGAGCCAGGTCGGCCAGGGTTTCTCCGGAACGGTCAGCAAGACGATGCACCTGGACTCCGGAACGACCGTGGCCCTTCTTCAGGGCACCAAGGTCGAAGGAACGGTTCAGGAAGTCGTCTCGGCCAAGCGGGTGAAGGGGACCGCCAGGATGGTCCTGGCGTTCAACACGATCGTTCTGCCCGACGGCTCCCGGGTTTCCTTCAAGGGGAGCCTGCAGAGTGAGGCGGAAGCGACCAAGAAGAAGGACACCGCAACGATCGCGGGCAGCGCGGTCGGCGGGGCGATCCTTGGCACCCTCATCGGAAAAGACGCGAAAGGCGCCGCGATCGGAGCGATTGCAGGCGGCGCCATCGGAACCGGTGTCGTCCTTGGGACGAAGGGCGAGGAAGTGGAGATCCCGGTCGGCACGCCCATCACGATCCAGATCGACGAGGCCGTCTCGGTTCCCGCGCCGAATGTCGGAGGCTAGAGCCTGGAAGGCCTGAATGTGACGTGGCGCCTCGGCGAAAGCCGGGGCGCCCGCCGCAGGCGCCGCGTCAGCGCGCCGCGCGCCCGGCCGTAGCGGTTCCCGCCCCGGCGCCAACCAGTTGGCCCGTGGACGAGAGGTTGTGCACCGCCGACCGGCGGCACCGCTCGCAGAACTGGTCCCGCTTGAGATCGGTGTCGATCAGCGAGTTCGAGAACCGCATGACGCAGAACCGGTCGCGGCAGTGGCCGAGGCCGAGGGTGTGTCCGATTTCGTGCACTGCCTCCTTGAGGCAGCGCCCGAACAGCAGTTCACGATCGGCCGGCTCCCCCGCGTGCTCGGGGCGAAGGCGGTGGGTGGAGAACACCGCGCGCCGGAGCGAGGTGTCGGCCTCACCGAAAACGAAGGAGAGACCGGGAGCGTAGAGGTCCTCGCCCATCACCGCCAGGGTCCGCCACGACCCTGGGCGTGAGGGGACTGCCTTCAGGATCGAGGAGGCGAGCCACTGCCCACGGGCCCGATCGGCCCCGGGATCGGGGAGCGGCACATCGGGGAGGATCTCCGCCTGCCGACCGAACCGGAGCTTCAGACCCACGGCCAGATAGTCGAGCGGGGTCTTGTCGACCAGCCCGACCGGAACGATGTCGAGAGTCTCTTGACGTGTCTTCGATTCGGTTGCCATCGCCGAGGCATTCTACACGGCGCGCGCACGAAACACCATCAAAAAAGCACAGACAAAGCCCTTTGAATCAGACTGTTGTGCATGCCGGGCTACAACGCGTCCGCTATTCAGGACATGAGCAGCGCCGCCCAGACTTGAGAAGGGGCGGGTGCTCAAGCCCATCCATTCGCCGAACCTGTTGCGATTCTTCGGGTTCCGGGTCGCGAGGCCCTTCTCGGGTCCGCTGGCAGGACGGCTGCACTGGGGTTGCCCGGGGACGCAGCAGCCCGACAGGGCGAGGTGGCGTGACATGACGGGACAACAGAGGGTGGCACGACTGTTCGCGGCCGGGGTCATCGCCCTGGCAGGGGGCCTTGGTCAGGGTGGCCAATGGCCTGATTCGGAAGTCAGCCTGGGGCTGGGTGGCTTCGAGCCAAGAGGCTCGGGGGGTCTCTGGGAGGTGAACGAGCTCGTCTTCACTCAGGCCCCGCAGGACTTCGGGGACCTCACCGGGTCGTTCCGGATCGGGGGCTCCCTCAACGAGTACGTGATTCTCGACGTCGGCAGCTCGTACTACGACGCCACCGAGACCTCCCGCGAACGGTTCTACACGACCACCGGGGGCGGGGCGATCGCACATGACGCCCGGCTGAGGCTGATGCCGATCACGACCGACATCCGGTTCCTGCCCTTCGGCAGATACCGGGAGACGGGGGACAAGAGCCGGGGGCTGCGGATCGTCTCGCCCTACATCGGCTTCGGCGCCGGAGCCGTGCTCTGGAGCTACCGGGAGGCGGGGGACTTCGTGGACCCGGCCAGCCTGACGATCTACTACGACGAGCTGGAGGCTCGCGGTGTCGCCTTCGAGTACCACGGGATGGCCGGCGTGGACGTCAACGTCAACCCGAACCTCGGGTTCTACGTCGAGGGCCGGATCTCCCGTGCTGACGACGATCTGTCGTCCGACTTCTCCGGGTTCGACGAGTTCGATCTGTCCGGAGTGTCGCTGACGGCCGGAATGCGGTTTCGGTTCTGAAGGTCAGAGCAGCTCCCTGAGCCGCGCGTAGCCGGCGCGGCTCAGGGGCAGCTTCGAGCCGTCGTTCAGGATGGCGATCCGGCTGTCCTTGGCGTACAGCTCGATCCGGGTCAGCCGCTCGATGTTCAGCAGGTAGGAGCGGTGGATCCGGACGAACCGCCTCGGATCGAGCAGGGTCTCGATCTCGGCCAGGGTCTGCTGCTTCAGGTGGGCCCGGCCCCCGGACCGGATCGAGATGTAGTCGTCCTGTGCTTCGATGTAGTCCACCGTCTCCACGGGGATGACGGCGACCCTGGCATCGGACTTCACGACGATCCGCTCCAGAGGAACCCCCGGCGGCCGGGCGGCGGCGGCGAGCGCCCGTGCGGGGACCGCCTGGCGCTCGGCGATCCGTACCCGCGCCCGGTCGAGCGCCTCGGCCAGACGCTCGGGCGCGAACGGCTTCAGCAGATAGTCCACGGCGTGCACCTCGAAGGCGCGCAGGGCGTGGGCGTCCCACGCCGTCACGAAGATCACCGCGGGGAGCGGCTCGAACAACTCGAGCGCCTCGAAGCCGTCCAGCTTCGGCATCTGGATGTCGAGGAAGACGAGATCCGGCGTCTGCTCGGCGACCACCTTCACCGCCTCGAAGCCGTTCGCGCACTCGCCGACGATCCGGACGTCGGGCCAGGCGGCCAGATGCTCGCGCAGCAGGTCTCGGGCCAGGCTCTCGTCGTCCACGAGAAGAGTCCTGATGGCGCCGGCGCGGGGTGTCGCGGTCACGCCTCACCTTCGGAGACTCGGGCCGGCAGACCGAGCGAGACCTGAAACCCGCTCGGATCGGCCGAGACATCGAGACTCGACTCCTGCGGGTGCGCTGCCGCGAGCCGGGCGCGGACGTTGCGCAGCCCGACGCCGGTCCCGCGGCGTCCCGGCCGTTCCGGGTCGCAGGGATTGGCGACGGAGAGCTCGAGCCGTCCGTTGCGCCGCGCCGCGGTGATCGAGATCGTTCCGCCGTCCACCAGCTCGGAGATGCCGTGGCGAACGGCGTTCTCGACCAGCGGCTGAAGCAGCAGCGGGGGCAGCAGACAGGGGAGCGCGTCGGGCGGGATGTCGAGCGCGACCCGCAGCCGGCCACCGAAGCGGATCTGCTCGATCGACAGGAACGACTCGACGAGCGCGATCTCCTCGCGCAGCGGGACGGCATCCAGGGCGCCGAGCCGCAGGGTCGATCGCATGAATTCCGACAGCAGAAGGCACATCCGCCGCGCGCCCGCCGGGTCCCTGGAGGTGAGGGCGCTGATGGAGTTGAGGCTGTTGAACAGGAAGTGGGGATTGATCTGGGCGCGCAGCGCCTTCAGCTCCGACTCGCGCGCGAGGATGTTCGACTCCAGGGCCCGGGTTTCCGCCGCGCGGGAGGCCTCGAAGGCCATCAGCAGATAGTGCGCGGCGATCGAAAGCAGGAACACGAGCGACCCGAGCGCCGCGAACAGCGATAGCCCCGCGGCGCCGTGAGAAGGTGGGGCCGCTGCGCCGACCCCGGCGCGGGCCAGGAGCGCCGACCAGAGACCCGAGATGAACGCCCAGGCGCCCCCCGCGATCAGGCAGGCGGTGACCATCGTGGGCACGAGGGTCCGCGCCGGAGTGCGGCCCAGCGGCATCGAGCGGCAGAGCCACCACGCAGAGAGGGGCACGAGCGACCAGGCGAAGGCCGGGGGCAGGTGCAGGAGCACCGACGACCGGAGATCCTGGCCCGTGGCGAGCGATCCGGCGGCCGCGAGCAGTAGGCCGGCGGCGCCCCAACCGATCAGGTAGAGGGCGATCCGCCGGCCGTTGAGGAAGAAGGGATGCACCGGTCAGCGCTTCAACTCGAGCCCGCCCATCAGCACGAGTCCGCGGAGGATGAGGTTCGGCACACCCGGCCGCGTCTCGTTTTCGGAGGGGGCCTGGGTCCGCGTGTCCTCGTACGCCCCCATGATCGCCGTCCCCTCGAAGACCACGTTCCAGTCGGCGGGCACTTTCACTTCGATGCCGCCCCACATCACGAAGACGTCGATGATCGCCGCCTCTCCCGGAGCGGTTCGGGCGCTGCGCAGGTCGATCTCGATGCCGCCCATGATCGCCGTCGCATCGCCGCCGCGGTAGCCGTTAGAGGTGACGCGGCGCTGGATGCCGCTCCAGAAGGCGAAGAGGGCGTGCGTCGCGCTCGGGTCGGTCGTCGCGTCCTTGTCGCCGGTCCCCGTCCGGCCGAGCCCGCGCCAGATGATCGCCCCGCCGATCAGCATCAGCAGACCCGGGAAGATGAGATCGCCGTCCACCTCGTAGAGCCCGAACGACTGCCCCAGAAAGAGCAGCCCGCCGAGGAGAAGCAGCCCTCCGAAGACCCGGTTCCCGGATGCGCCCGGGCTCAGGATCTTGAAGAGGCCGAGCACGATCGGGATCACGGGCCAGTACGTGAGGATCTGTCCCGCATCGAGGATGTGCCGCTCGTCGAGCAGGAAGATCACGCCCAGCGCCACGAGAATGGCCCCGAAGCAGAGCCGGCCCCAGCCGCGATGCGACCGGTTCCTGGAAGGAGTCTGCAGATCAGCCGTCATGACGCACCTCCGTCCCGTGCGAAGCGGACCGGCGGCGCCGGTGACCGGCGGCCCCGGCACGCAGGATGGTATCCAGACCGAGCACGATGAGGAGCATTGGCCAGGAGTCCTGAAGGGTGAGATGAAAGAGGCCGAGCTGGATCGCCTGGAGCCAGAGGCCGATCAGGATCAGCCACGTGCCACGGCGCTCCTCCCCCGGCTCGAGCGGCTGCAGGAACCGGTAGAGTCCGAACAGGACGAACTGCATCGGCCACCACATCCAGAGCGGGCCGATCGCGATGGCTCCCATCCGGTCGACGAGAATGATGAGCCCGACGGCGGCGAGGCAGACTCCGAAGAAAACGCGGGATACCTGGACGCCCCGGGGCGGGTCGAGCGGATCGATTCGAGTCATGGTCATGTCTCCCGTGAGGTTCATGCCGCGACACTACGGCCGGGAGATGGGCGAGTCTCCGACGGATCGGCGGGCGGCGGCCGGTTACCGGCGAACGGCGGCGGAAGGCTCCGCCGGAGGCCCCGGGAGCCCTTCGGGCACGATGCCGGACACTTCGAGATAGCCGTAGCCGCAGCTCCCGGCGTAGGTGGCGCACTCGCGGATCTTCTGCAGGAGTGTCGTGGCGGTGTGCCCCTCGCCGGCCTGGGCGGCGGCCGCGATGATGCGGCTCCCGAAGGCGCCCAGGAACTCGATCAGCTCCGGAATGTCCCCCGGCGGCACGAAGGCTCCCAGGTCCCTGTCGCGGGAGAGCTCCACGTGCAGGCTCTCGCCGAGCGCGGCGTGGGAGTCGATCGACTCGGCGAAGAGCCGCCGCGCGGGAACCAGGCAGACCGGCGGCGTGACGCCCACGGCGCGGCAGAGGGTCTCGAGCCCGTCCACGTCGCGCGCGATCCAGTAGGGCACGAACAGCGCGTGGGCGGCGGCGGCGCGCCAGGGGAATTCCTCGGCGATGGTGCTCTCGAGCGGATTTCTGGCGAGGGCGATGAGGCCTTTGATCGCAGCTCCCAGCGCGCCGCGCAGCGCGTGCTCGTTCGGGAGAGGCGCGTCGTCCGCCGGGTCGACGTCGGCGGGACCGAGGGCCTGGGGCAGACGCGGCGAGACCGACGCGAGCTGCTCCTCGATCAGCTTCTCCACCGCGCCGGCGTCGGCGGCGCCGAGAAATGCGGCCGTGCGCTCCGAGACCCGCACGGCGGAGCGCTCGAGGATGAAAAACGGGCGCCCCCAGATGTGCAGGTCGAGATCGAAGACCGGCGCCAGCAGACGCACCGCCTCGTCCGGCTTGTAGTCGTAGGCGTCGAGCCGGGTCTTGAGCCTGCGGATGAGGCTGTCTTCCGGGTCGACCTGCCTCGGGCCGGCGCTCATCAGCATCCGGTGGACGCGGCGCGCAGTGCGGCGGGCCATCACGTCGCTGCGGCCGAAGGCGACGGCGCGGGCGAGCAGGGGCTCCGCGTTGATCGTCCGCGGCGTTCCGCTCGAGGGCAGCGGGGCGAGGATCGGCGCGATCGTCTCGTCGTAGAACGAGACATCCACGGGATGAAACGAGACGATCCCCTTCATCGGGTCAGGAGCCCAGAGGCGGGGCCTCGAGCGCCGCGGCAAGAGCCGCGCCCCCGCCGGCGAGCGCCGGTTCGCCATGGGCGGTGAGTACGATTTCCGCCGGAAGGTCGAGCAGGGCCTTCAGCGAGGGCAGGAAGTCGCGGTCGAAGCGCTTTCGCCCGGCCGCGCCGCCCTCGGCCCACGTCGGGGGGACGGTGCGGATCGCCCCGCCGCCCGTCCCGAGGACGGCGTCGGCGAACGCCAGCGCCCGGTGCGCGGGGATCCAGAACGCCGTCTCGGAGGGGGAGAGGGCCGGAAGCCCGTACGCGACGATTCCGCCGGGAAGAGTGTCGCCCGAACGGAACCGCTTCGTCGGCCGGCACTCCGGCTTCTTCGGGAAGTCGGCGTGCGCGTGGATGTCGGCGCCGCGCGTGCCTGCGTACCTCCTGAGAAGCAGGTCGGCGCTGCGGCCGTGATACTCGTTTGCGATCAGAATCGCGAGACGCGCCCCGGTGCGGGCGAGATCCCGGTCGAGTGCCGCGAAGAATCGCGCCGATTCCGGATCGTCGTCGGGCGGCACGAGGGGATCGATCAGCACGATCGGGCCGCCGGCCGCCTCGTGAAATACACAGTTGACGATGCGGGGCCAGCCGTCGGGCCGGTCCGCCTCGGGGGTCCAGGCGGGGTGCGGGAGACTCCAGGTCCAGAGCCCCTCGCGGATGCGCGTGACTTCCATCCGAACGGATTGTAGCCCGGTGTTGCCGGGACCCGGAGCCGGTGGCACGATCGTTCGCACGGAGGGACCTGCCATGAAGATCAACCGACGGCCCGCGCCGGCGTTCATCGCCGCGCTCGCAGCCTGCCTCGCGCTTGCATTCGCGACCGCGGCCGGCCTCGCCGGAGAGGAGAAGAAGGAGAAGAAGGCGCAGGAGGAGACCGCCATCGCGAAGCCGAACCCGCAATACAGCAGCCGGCCGAATCTGCTGAGCGACGGATCGTGGAAGGGGCGGCCCGGAACGAACTTCGCCGAGGGATCGGACGGCTATTTCGTGTGGGTGGACGACGGCGGCTGGCACGTGCGCTGGGCGACGAAAGGCAAGAAGGCGGCGTTCACCGGCTCCGTCGAGGTGGACGGCAATGTGCAGGAGTTTCAGGCGGTCCAGAAAGACAAGAAGGACACGATCAAGAAGACCAGGGACAACGAGGTCACCTGGAACGCGACGGCGCACGACGGCGTGGACGGCTTTGACTTCCGTCTCTCGAAGTCTGTGAACTACCTCACATTCATCCTGAGACAGGACGGCCGGCCCGCGCAGCGCGATCGGGTCAAGCTGGGTGAAAAGAAGAAGAACCCCGGGGGCGTGCCGTTCACGATCGACCGGAGGCGCGATGCCGTGAAGGACAAAGACAAGGACACGTCATAGGCGACGAGCCGCTTCACACGCTGCAGGGGGCGACCCGCTTCACCGAGCAGGCACGGGACTACGCCGCGGCACGGCCGTCGTACCCCATCGTGGCGATCGCGGCGGCGCTCGAAGGGCTGCCGGCGCGGGTCACCGCCGCCGACATCGGCGCCGGCACGGGGATCTCCGCAAGGCTGCTGGCGGACGCAGGGGCGCGCGTCTTCGCGATTGAGCCGAACGCGGCGATGCGCGCTCAGGCGGCGGAAGACCCGCGCATCCTCTGGCGCGACGGCACGGCGGAACGAACCGGTCTCGACAACGCGAGCGTGCTGCTGGTGCTGGCGGCGCAGGCCTTCCACTGGTTCGACCCGGCGCGCGCGCTGCCGGAGCTGCACCGGATCCTCGCCGCGGGCGGAAGACTCGCGATTCTCTCGAACGAGCGGGACGAGCGGGATCCGTTCACCGCGGCCTACGGCGATGCGATGGGGGAGGCGTCCACCGTCGAGGCGGCGGTGCGCCGGCCCGACGCGGGGCCGGTGATCGCGGCGAGCCCGCTGTTCGGCAGGCCCGGTGTCCGGGAGTTTCCGAATGCGCAGACTCTCGACCGCGACGGTCTGGTCGCGAGGGCGCTCTCGGCGTCGTACGTGCCGCGCGCCGGCGCGGGGCGCGACCGGCTGATGGCGCGGCTGCATGCCGCCCACGCATCGTTCGCCGATGCGGAGGGGCGCGTGACGCTGCGCTACGCTACGCGGCTCTGGACGGCTTCGCGGCGCTGAGCGCCTGCTCGACCACGTCGAGACCGCGCGCCAGGTCCTCGTCGGAGATGCAGAGCGGCGGCGCGATGAAGACGTAGTTCCAGCGTGTCGAAAGATGGACGCCTGCAGCCAGCGCCGCCTTCGCGATCGCCTTCACCGGCGCCTGGGAGGCGGCCGGACCGTTCCAGGGGACGAGCGGCTCGCGCGTGGCGCGGTCGCGCACCAGCTCGAGGACGCCGTAGAGCCCGAGCACCCGCACGTCCCCGACGATCGGATGCGCGCTCATCATCCGCTTCAGGCGCGCCTCTACCAGCGGTCCGCGCTCGGCGGCCCGCTCGACCATCTTCCCGGAGCGCATCGCGTCGATCGTCGCCTCGCCCGCGGCGAGCGAGATCGGGTGGGCGGTGTGGGTCATGCCTGTGAGCAGCACGTTCTTCCCGAAGTGGGCGGCGACGCGCTCGTTCACGGCGACGGCGCCGAGCGGCGCATGCCCCGACGAGATCGCCTTCCCCATCGTGATCATGTCGGGGACCGCTCCGAAGTGCTCGAAGGCGAACCACCGGCCCGTGCGTCCGAACCCGGTGAGGATCTCGTCGGCGATCAGCAGAATGCCGTGCCGGTCGCAGATCTCGCGCAGGCGGGGCATGTATTCCGGCGGCGGCCAGAAGGCGCCGTTCATGCCGACCGCCGACTCCACCAGCACGGCGGCGAATCGGTCGGGGCCTTCGTAAGCCAGGATTTCCTCGATGTGATCGATGCACGGGCGCTTGCAGACGTCCGGCGTCCAGCCGAACGGGCAGCGGTAGCAGTAGGGATCCAGAGCGCGCACGATCCCCGGGATGCCGGGCTCGAAGGGGAGCCGGCGCGGATCGCCGGTGAGCGAGATCGCTCCCATCGTCGCGCCGTGATAGCTCCGGTAGCGCACGAGGATCTTCTGCCGGCCGGTGACTATGCGGGCGATCTTGATCGCGTGCTCGTTCGACTCGGCGCCGCCGAGCGTGAACAGGAACCGGTCGAGCCCCGGCGGCGTGACGGTTGCGAGCGCCGCTCCGTAGCGCGCGCGGATCTCCGTCGCGAACCCGGGCCCCGCCGCCGGCAAAATACCGGCCTGCGCCTGGATCGCCGCGACGATCTTCGGATGCGAGATCCCGGCGTTGGCGTTCAGGACCAGCGAGGCGAAGTCGAGGATCCGCCGGCCGCTCCCGTCGATGAAGTGCGCGCCATCCCCACGCACGAGCAGAGGCGGCTCGAGCCCGTCCTGCGCGGACCAGGTGAAGAGCGTGTGCCGAAGACTCCCGGAAACCGGATTGCTCAATCTGTTCATCCTCGTGGCCCGGCTGCGCGGTGAAGAGCTCGAGCGATCCAGATCCGCGCCAGGCGTTCGGACGGCGAGTGATGTTACTACGCCTCAGTTCGCGGCGACTTCGTACCGAGAGAGAGCCGACTGAATCGCCGCATCGCCCGGATTGAACTCGTGGCCCCGGCGCAGGGTCTCGGCCGCCGAGGCGGTGTCGCCGGCGGCCGCGGCGATTCCCGCCCGCGTCAGCCACACGGCTGGCACGAAGGGGTTCCGGTCCACGGCGCGCTGCGCCCAGTCGGCGGCCGCCTTCGGATCGTGGCGGCTCCAGGCCAGATTCGACATCCCGAGCAGAGCCTGCAGCGTCGTCGTGTTCGAGGGATCGGCCAGAACCCGCCGGTACAGCTCCTCCGCCTCGGGCAGGCTGCCCACGCCGGTGAGCGCGTCGGCCATCATCACCTGCGCGAACGGATGGTCGGGAGCCCGCTGCAGCGCGTTGTCGAGAACGACGGGGTCGATGCGCCGCCCGCTCGACACCGCGTCCATCAGCGTCGCCGTCACCGTGATGCGGGTCTGCCGGTACGCCTCGCCGCGCGCGTCCGTCGACTCGATCAGGCGGGCGATGTCCTCGTAGCCGGCCGCGCGCATTTCGTCGCGGAGGCCGTCCCGAAGCACCTCGCGCGAGCGGACCCAGGGATCGGCCGAGGTCCGGTTCGGGACCGTCACCGGCTCGGCGAGATGCGGAAACGCCGTCATGCGGGCGGCGACCTCCGCGAGCGGCAGCCCGGGGAGCATGTCCTGCAGCGCGGCGCCGCGGCGGGCCGCGCCGGCGCGGGCGACGAGGGAGACGACGTCCCCGCGCGTGTCGGAAAGGTCGTGGACCAGCTCCCGCGGCATTCGGTGCTCGAGCCAGACGTTGTCATCGGTATTGACGTCGCTGCCGTTCGCGACGAAATCGGCGACGGCGCCTTCGGAGAGGCGCAGGAAAAAGGCGACGTCGGCCGGCTGCTTCACACCGACGCGCGCGAGAGAGGCTGCGACGCGCGGGGAGCGCACGCGCTGCTCGAATTCCGCCCACGGCACGGCGAGCGGCCGGTCCGAGGCCAGAATCATGAGGTCGAAGGGGGAAAGCTGGAAGACGACGCAGTGCGGGAAGGTCCCGCGGACGGTGCGCAGGATGCCGGCCAGCGACTTCTCGGAGATCTGGTAGGCCTGAATCCACTGCCCGAACACGCCGCCTTCGGTCAGCCGCGCGCGCACCTGCGCGTAGAACTCCCGCGTGAAGAGGTTCGCGATCCCGGCGATCCAGGGGTTCGAAGGCTCCGAGATGATGACGTCGTAGATCTCGGGGGTGTAGGTGAGGTGGATCCGGCCGTCCTCGACGATGAGCCGCACGCGCGGATCGTCGAGCGGGCGCTGATTGATGCACTCGAACCAGGGCGAGGCGTCGATCATTGCCTGCTCCAGCTCGATGACGTCGAGCCGCTCGACCTCGGGGTGCGAGAGCGCCGCCGACACGCTCACGCCGCTGCCATACCCGACCAGAGCCACGGTGCGCGCGCGGGGGGCCAGGAGAATCGGGAACTGGCCGGTGAAGACCTGCGTGAACATGTCGTACGGAACGGTGGAGGCGTCCGACTTGCCGCTCACCTTCAGGAACCCGTCGCCCACCGAGTTGTAGACGGCGACCGGCGCGTTGATCCCCTCGCGGTACCACAGAAGCCCCTGCGAGCCGGAGTCGGAGGCGCGGGCCGCCAACTCCGCCATGCTGCGGCCCTCATAGGCGGAGCGGTACAGGCCGCGGTTGAACAGCGACAGGTCGTATTTCGGCGCGGCGAGGGCGAGCGCGCCGGCCGAGGCCGCGGCGGCCAGAATCGGGATCGGAAACCTGCGCCGGTTCGGGGCCCCGGCGGCGGGCGCGGGCCGCGGCGCCGCTCCCATGAGTGTAATGGCGAGACCCAGGACGGCGCTGCCGATCGACGCGAAGAGGAGCAGGCGCCAGACACCGAGCAGCGGGACCAGCCAGAACCCCGCCAGCAGGCTTCCGAGAATGGAGCCGCCGGCATTCAGCGTGTAGAGCCGGCCGACGTTCGTCTCCGCGGGAATCGGTCCGCCCCCCTCCTGCAGGGCGCGCACCGCGGCGGGAAAGAGCGCCCCCATCACGAGGCAGGGCGGCAGCACGAGCAGGGCCGTCGTCGCGAGCAGCGAGACCGGGAACCCCGAAGCGCCGAGCGACCCGGCGAGAGAGCCGAAGAGGCGCACGTGCAGCAGCGGAAGTCTGTTCAGATAGAAGAGAGTGATACACCCGACCACGGCGAGAGCCGCTTCGAGCAGACCCATCGCAGCCGCCCCGCGTCCGGGGCGCTCCTTCTGCGCGCGCGCGATCCGCGGCGCCGCGGCGGCGCTGCCCAGGCCGATGCCGGCGAGAAAGATGCCGAGCATCGCCGAGAACGCATAGACCGACGGGCCGAGAGTGAGCGCGAGCAGCCGGAACCACGCGACCTCGTAGCACATCGCGATCGAGCCCGAGATCCCGAAGAGGATCCCGATCGCCCACTGCGCCCGTGTCCACGGCGCCCTGGCGGGAGCCGTGGACGGCGCCCGCTTCGGCGCAGGCGCCGCGGAGATGCGCGCGGCGAGGCGCCATGCCATGACGGCGATCGCCGCGTCGGCCGCGGCGGCGAGCAGGCAGGTGCCGAACAGCCCGAGCGCGGGAATGAAGAAGAATCCCGCGCCGAGAGTCCCGGCGACCGCTCCCAGCGTGTTCACGCCGTAGAACGTGCCGGCCTCGAGGCTGTACGAGGCGCGGTTGCGCGACGCCGCGCCGACGACCAGCGGCAGGGTCATGCCCATCAGCGTGGCCGGCCCCGCGACGATCACGAAGACGAGCAGGAACCGGGCGAGCAGAAAGACGCCATGGCCCGGGTCGAACGAGCGGTAGAGCGCGCCGAACAGCGGCTCGGTGCCGCGGAAGAGCGGGATCGCAATCGCCGCGGAGACGCCGATCAGAAGCTCGATGAGGGCGTACGCGCGGAGCGGCCGCGCGAGGCGCGGGCCGAGCCGGGCGGCGAGACCGCTGCCGGCGCAGAGCCCGGCCATGAACGCGGCGACGACGGTCGAGATCGCCCACAGCGAGTTGCCGAGGATGTACGACAGCTGCTTGGACCAGGCGATCTCGAGCCCGAGTCCGGCGGCGCCGGACAGGAAGAAGCATCCCAGCAGAAGACGGCGGTCGGTCGGGCGCACGGCGCGTAACGATACGACAGGATCGGCCGCGGGGCCGCTAGGTGAGCAGCTTGAAGGCGTGTCTCCAGTCCTGCCGCAGGAACCCCGGGATGCACCACAGCATGCAGAGCGGCTCGATCGCCCGCGCCGCCTCGGCGCCGCCCATGTCGGCGGCCTCCCAGCCGAACTGCTCCAGAAGCGCGATGACCGACTGCTTCGCGGCGGCGTCGTTGCCGCAGAGGAACATCGTCGGGGGCCCGCCGGCGAAGCGCGGGTTCACCATGCCGGCGCTGCCGACCGAGTTGAACGCCTTCACGAACCGCAGATTCGGGAACTCCCGCTGCAGACGCTCCATCAGCGATTCGTCGAGCGTCGTGAAGAATCGCAGCACGCCGTTCTCGGGCGGGGCGTCGGCGATCGGGTTCGTCGCGTCGATGACGGTTTTCGGGCCGAGCGCGGCGCCGCCGGCGGCGCGCAGAGACTCGGACGCCGCCAGCCCTTTCGCAGCCAGAATGAGCATGTCGCCGAACCGGCCGGCGTCGGCCAGGGTGCCGACCGCGCCGCCGGGATGCTTCGACGCCCAATCGGCGAGGCGGGCAGGGGTGCGCGTGCCGAGCATGACGCCGTGGCCGTGCGCGAGACAGCCGGCGCCGAGGGTCTGGGCGACGATGCCCGACCCGAGAATTCCGATCTTCATTTCTTCCTCCCGGGAGCGCGCCTGCGCCGCGGCGCCGGAATGAGACGCAGCGTCCTGTGCACGATCTCCCGCTCTTCAGGATCGCCGATCGCCTCGCGGGCCGCCACGGCGAGTGCGTAGTGACGGGCATGGAGCGCGTGGCGGCCTGCGGCGCGCGCCGCGCCGGCAAGAACGGCGTGCGTGAGAGCCGTTTCCCAGGCCGCGGCCCCGCGGCGCAGCAGCACCGACGCGCTCTCGCGCGCTGCGCGCAGCGCCGGAGCCCCGCCGCCCGTCGCAGCCTGTACGTGCGCGAGCAGCAGCCGCGCCCGGGCCTGCTGAAGACCCGTGCCGATGCGCGCCCAGTGCCAGGCCGCCGCGTGAGCGGCATTGAGCATTCGCGCATCCTCGTCCCGGGTGCGGCGCTTCTGCTCCGCCAGGGTCCACGCCGTGTTGTTGGCCTGCATCCCGAGGGCGCGCTCGGTCCGAGCGCCGTTCCGCCCGGGTGGATCGCCGGCGCCGGCGTCATCGGGAGCAGGCGCTCCCGGGAGCACGGCGCTGCGCCGCTCCAGGATCAGCGTGTCGTGCCACACCCCGAGACGCTCCCCGATGCGCACGCGCCGGCCGACCAGGCGGAAGCCGCAGGCGCGGTGCAGCGCCAGGCTGTGCGTGTTCTCCGTCCAGACGCTCGACTGCAGGGTCCAGAAGCCGGCCGCCTCGGCGGAAAGGACCAGAGCGTCGAGCAGCGCGCGGCCCACGCCCCGGCCCCGGGCCGCCGCGCCGACATAGATGCTGACTTCCGCGACGCCGCGATACACCGGCCTCTTCGAGACGGGGGACAGCGCGGCCCAGCCGGCCACCCGCCCGGAGCCGTCGCGCGCGACCAGGCGCGGGGCCAAATGGTGCGCCGCGTCCCAGTCCGCCCGCTCGGGCGCCGCCGTCTCGAACGAGGCGTGCCCGGTGGCGAGCCCTTCCTCGTAGATCGCGCGGACCGCCGGCCAGTCGGCCGGCTCCATCGGCGCGATCCTCATGCGCGCAGGATCAGCGGACGATGGTGCGCGACTGCTCGCGCAGGAACTGCGCGACGTAATACGGCCCGCAGCCCCCCTTGCCCGACGAGCCGGAGCCCTTCCAGCCGCAGAAGGACTGCACACCCGGCCAGGCGCCGGTCGTCGCGCCGGTCCGGCGGTTTGCGTAGAGCACGCCGGCCTCGATCGTGTCGAAGAAGTGGCGCACCTCCGATTCGTCCTCGCTGAAGATCCCCGCCGTCAGGCCGTACTCGCTCCGGTTCGAGCGCTCGATCGCCTCGTCGAGAGAGTCCACCGGGCCGACGGCGAGAAACGGCGCGAAGATCTCATCCTTGAACAGACGGTGCTCGTGCGGGATCCGGTCCACGATGAACGGCGGCGCAAAGTGCCCGCGGGCGAGCCGCGGCTCCCGCGGCGCCTCGCCTTCATGGACGACCCGCCCGTCACGCTTCGCCTCGGCGGTCGCGGCGCGGTAGCGCGAGACCGCTTTGGCGTTCACGAGAGGCCCAAGATAGGTGCTCCGCTCGCCCGGATCGCCGACCTTCAGCCCCGCCGCGACCTCGCGCAGAGCGTCGATGAAGGCGTCGTAGACGCCGCGCTCGACATAGGCGCGCGAGCAGGCGCTGCACTTCTGTCCCCCGAACCCGAACGCGGATCGGGCGACCCCTTCAGCGGCCTTCCGCAGGTCGGCGTTCTTCGTGACGATCGCGGGATTCTTGCCGCCCATCTCGCAGATGACCGGGCGGGGGAAGTCCTTCGCGAAGCCGCGGTACAGGTCCATGCCGACCGCCTTCGAGCCGGTGAAGACGATCCCGTCGAGCCCCTCATCGAAGAACGCGTCCCCGAGATCGGCGCCGGTTCCGGTGACGAACTGAAAGACGCCCGGGGGCACGCCCGCCTCGGCGAGGATCTGCGCCAGCCGCAGCCCCGTCAGCGGGGCGTCGGACGACGGCTTGAAGACGGCGGTGTTCCCGGCGACGAGCGCCCCGCCGCTCATCCCGGCAGCGAGGGCCGCAGGAAAGTTGAACGGAGCCACGACGCCGAAGACGCCGTACGGCCGCAGCACCGAACGGGTGTCCTCGCCTGGAAGAAGCCGTGCGAGCGGCTTCTCGAATCCGTCGGCTTCCTCGATCTGGCGGCAGTAGTAGCGCAGCAGATCGGCAGCTTCCTCGGCGTCGCCCATCGCCTCGAGCCGGTTCTTGCCGACTTCGACTGTCATGATCGCGGCGATCTCGGCCATGCTCGCCGAGATGCGCTCCGCGGCGGCGCGCAGGATCGCCACACGCTCCTGCCAGGGGCGGCCGCTCCACGCGGGGTACGCGGCGCGGGCGCCGGCGATGGCGCGGCGCACGTCCGCCGGAGTCGAGCGCGGGAAGCGGCCGACGAGGATCTGCGGGTCGCACGGGTCGGTGTCGTCGAACGTGGGCCGCGGCTCGGCGCCCCCGGCAAGGCCGTACGGCAGCCCGTCGACCAGATTCGGGTGGGCGGCTCCCAGACCCGCCCGCACGGACTTCAGGGCGGCTTCGTACGCGGCGTTCGCCTCCTCGTTCGAGGCCAGCGTGACGTACGTCACCTTCGGAACGGCGGTGCTGCTCACGAGAAACCTCCCGGAACGCAAACGAGCCTAGCACAGCCCCTGCACGCCGCCGGGCAGCGTTGGTTATGATTCCGCGCATCCGGGAGGACGGCATGAAGGCCGGAATCAGACGCTCGGCGCGCGAGCTCGTGGACAGGTATCGCATCACGAAGGGGCGCGGGTTCAGGCTCTCGGACATCGATCCGGACGACACCGCCGGTCTCGACTCCAGGGAGCGCGCGCAGGAGCTGCTCGCGCAGGGCGTCGCCAGGCTCGCGAAGATGCAGGACATGCTCTACGCGCAGGATCAGTGGGCCCTGCTGCTGATCTTTCAGGCGATGGATGCCGCGGGGAAGGACGGCGCGATCAAGCATGTCTTCTCCGGGATCAATCCGCAGGGATGCCAGGTCTTCGCGTTCAAGGGACCGACCCATGAAGAGCTCGACCACGACTACCTCTGGCGCACGACGAAGTGCCTGCCGGAGCGCGGCCGGATCGGCATTTTCAACCGCTCCTACTACGAGGAAGTCCTGGCGGTCCGGGTGCATCCGGAATTCCTCGATCCGCAGCGGCTGCCCCGGCAGCTCGTGACGAAGAAAATCTGGCAGGAGCGGCTGGAGGACATCGCGTCCTTCGAGCGCTACATCGCGCGCAACGGGGTCGCCGTCCTCAAGTTCTTTCTGCACGTCTCGCGCGGGGAGCAGAAGAAGCGGCTTCTCGAGCGGCTCGACACGCCGGAGAAGAACTGGAAGTTCCGCGCGAGCGACCTGCACGAGCGCGACTTCTGGAAGAACTACATGCGATGCTACGAGGAGACGATCCGGGCCACCGCGACGCCGGAGGCGCCCTGGATCGTGGTGCCGGCCGACAACAAGTGGTTCACCAGGCTGGTGGTGGCGGCCGCGATCGTCGAGAGGCTCGACAGGATGAAGCTGCACTATCCGGAAGTCACCGGCACGGACCGGCGCGAGCTGGCCAGAGCCCGCACAGAACTCGAGCGCGAACGGGGAAGCCGCAGGGGAAAGAAGAAGTGAGGCGGCCGGGGGAGGCCCGGGGCCGGCGGCTGGCCGCGGCGCTGATCGCGGCCCTTCTGCCGGCCGCGGCGGGAGCGCAGAACGCGGGTGAGGCGCAGACGCCGCCGCCGGGTCCGCCGCCGGGCCGCGGAAAGCTGGCGCTCGTGCTCAGCGGCGGCGGCGCCCGGGGCGCGGCGCACATCGGCGTGCTCAAGGTGATGGAAGAGCTGCACATCGTGCCGGACCTGGTTGTGGGCACGAGCATGGGCTCGATCGTCGGCGGGTTGTACGCGGCCGGCTGGAAGCCGGACGAGATCGAGAAGCTGCTCCAGGAAACCGACTTCAAGCAGGTCTTCATCGACAAGCCCGCGCGGCGGGACAAGTCCTACCGGCGGCGGCAGGACGATGTGACCTACCTCATCGAGGGGAAGCTGCGATTCCGGGACTGGAAGCCGTACATCCCGGCCGGCCTCCTCGGGGGGCAGAGGCTCGACACGCTGCTGCAGTCGATCTGCTCCACATCCACGGGCGAGACCGACTTCGACAGGTTCCCGATCCCATACCGCGCGATCGGCGCCGACATCGTGAGCGGGAAGCCCGTCGTCATGGACCACGGGAGCCTCGCCACGGCGATGAGAGCCAGCATGTCCGTCGCCGGGGCGTTCGCGCCGGTGGAGTGGGAGGGGCATCTGCTGGTGGACGGAGGCGCGGTCGCGAATCTCCCGGTGGGCATCGCGCAGAGCCTTGGTGCGGAGCGCGTCATCGCGGTGGACATCTCCAGCCCGCTGTCGGGGCAGGAGGAGCTGAAGAGCGTGATGTCCATCTTCAGCCAGTTCACCGGTCTGCTGACGGTCGGGAATCGCGACGCGGACGTGAAGCGCCTGAAGCCGGACGACGTGCTGATCATCCCCGAGCTGGGCGATATCTCCTTCTCGGATTTCCACCGGGCGACGGAGGCGGTCGCGATCGGCGAGACGGCGGCGAGGGGACAGATCGACGCCCTCCACGCATACTCATCCCCTGACGAAGCGTGGACCGCCTTCCTCACCCGCCACCGCCGGCGCGACGCATCCCATCTCGTCCTCGACGAGGTTCGGCTCGAGAACACCAGCTTTCTCGATGACCGGGTGATCTGGGACCGGATCCAGGTCCCGACCGGCGTGCCTGTCGATGGAGCGGCGGTCGCGCGCTCCATCTCGCGTCTCTCGAGCCTCGACTGGTTCGGAACCATCACCACGACCTTCGAGCGCTCCGAGGGGCGCGGCGTGCTGACCTTTCACGTTCCGCCGAAGCCCTACAGCCGGAACAGCGTCCAGTTCGGCCTGTCGCTCCACGACGACTTCCGGGGGGGCACCAGCTACACGCTGGCCGCGCGGCATCAGTGGCTCGCGATGAACCGGATGGGGGGCGAGTGGACGAACATCGGCCAGCTCGGCGACCGGGCGATCGCCCAGACCGGCTTCTACCAGCCGCTCTCATGGAATCAGCAGTGGTTCGCGGATGTGAACGGAGGCTATCGCCGCGACACGTTTCCCCTGTACTTCGATCACGAACAGGTGGCCGAGTACGAGCGCCGCACCGTCGGGGCGGGGCTGGACATCGGGCGCATCTTCCGGGATTCGATGGAGGTTCGAATCGGAGCGCGGCGGAGCCGGGACCAGGCGACGACGCTCATCGGAGACCCGCTCTTCCCGGATCTTACGTTTCAGACCGGCAGCGTGCACGCGGTGGTCCGAGCGGACACGCTCGACTCCACCGTCTTCCCGCACCGGGGCATCGAGTTCACCGCGTCGTACCGGCAGGAGCTCGAATCGCTCGGGTCCGAGCTTTCTGAGCGGCAGTTCCTCTTCGCGGGACGGGCGCCCATGACCTTCGGACGCGAGACCTTCGAGCCGTATCTCGAGTTCGCGAATGCGATCAAGCCTCACGAGGGGGCCTTCAGCTTCTACCTGCTGGGCGGTCTCGGGCGGATCTCGGGTCTCGGAGAAGGGGAGCTGCTCGGTGTGGAAGGAGGCCTGGCGCGGCTCGCCTACTACCACGAGCTCCACGCCATCAAGCTGGGCAACCTCACCCAACGGCTCTACGCCGGCGCGTCGATCGAAGCCGGTCGGACGTTCCTTCCGGGCGAGCCGATGACCTTTTCCAATCCGGACATCGGCGGCGGGGTCTTCGCGGGGGCGCAGACCGTCATCGGCCCGATCCTCTTCGGCTTCGGCCTCGCCGAGGGAGGCCGGCACCGGTATTACTTCGTTCTGGGCGAGAGGTTCTGAGGCGCCGCGCCGCCCGATTCCATCGGATACCCCGCGTCGCGCCAGGCTTTGATTCCCCCGTCCATCGAGATCACGTTGCGGTAGCCCATCTTTCCGAGGCTGTCGGCGGACAGCGCGGAGCGGAACCCCCCGCCGCAGTAGAGGACGATCGGAGCGTCGCGGTCGGGGATCAGGCTCTCGACGTCCCGCTCCAGGATGCCGCGGCCGACGTGCCGCGCACCGGCGGCATGGTCCACGGCGAACTCGTTGTCCTCGCGCACGTCGATGAAGTGGAATGTCTCGCCGGCTTCCTGCCGGGCGCGGACGTCGGCGGGCGTGCACTCCCGGACGCGCGACTTCGCGTCGTTGACGAGCGCGAGAAAAGCGGGCGAGTGCTTCATCGGCGGTTCTCCCTCCGGAAGTTCATTCAGGGGCGCTGCCCGGGCTGTGCGTTGAGCGTCCAGTCGTAGTCGAGGAATTCGAAAGAGCACGCGGAGGTGGCCAGACACGCGGGCGCGCCGGCGGGAGCGAAGGGCGCGATGAAGGCGGCCACGGAGCCCGACGTTCCGACGAAGTCGTCCGCATACCACTTGAAGATCATGGAGACCCCCACATTCGGGCCCGGACCGAGCGGGTTCCTGGTCTTGTCGCCCAGGAAGTCGCGGCCCTGCGCGTCGAGCATCGCGTCGAGGGCGGCGCCGGTGTAGGCGCGGCGGGCGAGCTTCGGGCAGGACGCGGAAGCGCAGACGAGCGCGAAGTGATTCCGCGGGTCCTTGAACTCCGGCAGGATCACCCTCTTCTCGAGGTGGTCGAGACTCATTTTCTCGCCGGCGATCGTGTACTGGTCGGTGCCGAAGAAAGCGACGCGCGAGACGAGACTCTCAGCGGTCCGGCCGTTCAGCACGCCGCGCACGGCGCAGGCGTTGTAGGCGTTGATGAAGAACGCCTGACGGTCAGCGCGGCTCCAGCCGTCCAGCTTCGCGGCCGCCACGCGGCCGAGGTAGGCGTCCAGCGCCGGCAGATTCCGGCTCTTCAAGTCGCGGTAGGCGACCAGACCCGACTCCGAGACGCGGGCGGAGAGAATCCGGTCCCACTCCGAGTGGTCGAAGTCTCCGGCGGTCGCGGCGCCGGCGCCGGACAGCCACAGCAGGGCGGCGGCCAGACCCGCCGCCGCGCATTTCCGGTTCACGCGTCTCTCCGAAGCGCTTCAGGCGCCCCGCGTATGATACGGCGCGTGCGCAGGCACCGCCCGCGCCGCACCCTGGAGATGCGAATGTCCCGAGCCCTGCGTGGATCCTCGGCGGTTCTGGCCGCCGTCCTGCTGTTCACTGTCTCGTCGCCGGGCCGGAGCGCCGTCCCCGCGCGCGGCGCGGCCGGGCCGGTGCCGGTCACCCCCGCCGATGTCTACGAGATGCGCACGCTCTCCGGATGCGCGATCTCCCCCGACGGCAAGTGGATCGCCTATTCCGTGGACCAGGCGGAGCGCGACACCGACTCGTATCGCGGCGAGCTGTGGATCATGGCCGCCGATGGCAGCGAGGCGAAGAAGCTCTCGCGCGAGGACGACTACGACAGCACTCCGCTCTTCTCTCCCGACAGCCGGCGGGTGGCGTGGCTCTCGGACGACGGGAGTGGAACGCAGATCCGGGTCGCGACGGTGGGCAAGGGGAAGAGCAAGCTCGTGACGGCGATTCCCGAAGGCGTGGATGAATTCGACTGGTCGCCCGACGGGAAGTCCTTCGTCGTCTCCCGCTTCGATCCGGAGCCGGCCGGCGAGAAGGAGGCCGAGCCGGCTGGCGAAGCCGCAGGCCGCAAGAACCGCGAGGAGCCCGAGGAGCCCGAGGAGGGTGAGCCGTACGTCGTGACCCGGATGCAGATCCAGAGAGACGGGGAAGGGTTCCTCGACACGCGGTACACGCACCTGTGGGTCGTTCCCGAGGACGGCGGGGAGCCGAAGCAGATCACGAGCGGCGCGTGGGACGATTCGGATCCCCAGTGGTCTCCCGACGGCCGCTGGATCGCCTTCGTCAGCAACCGCGCCGCCGATCCCGATCTCACCGACAACACCGATCTCTACGCCGTGCAGCCCGACGGCACGGGCCTGCGCCCGCTCGTGACGCGGCCGGGGCCCGACGATGCTCCGTCGTGGTCGCGCCGCGGAGATCGCCTCGCGTTTTCCAGTATCCGCAAGCCGAACGACTACTACATGCGCACGGATCAGATGGTCGTGCGCGTCGCGGAGCCGGGGGAGCCGCTCCCCGAGCCGGTCAATCTCACCGCGGCGCTCGACACCTGGGTGGCCGGCGACAACTACGTCTCGGGCGGCGCGTCGCACATGCGGGCCCTCTGGAGCCCCGACGGCGGCCGGCTGGCGCTGACGGTCGAGAAGCGGGGCGCAAACGTGCTGATCTCCGTGCCGTCCGACCGCCCGCTGACGGCGGGTGAGGCGCCGCTCGAGATCCTGGGCGGCGCCTCGGTGAAGGACCTGGTCCGCTCCTCAGCCGCGGGCGAGCTCGTGACGGCGGTGTCGGATGCGCTGCATCTTCCCGACCTGCAGACGATTCCGGCGGGGGGCGGGGTCCCAGGTGCGGTCACGCGCCTCAACGAGTCGTTCCACCGCGACCGCCGGTTCTCGGCTCCGATCAAGGTGTCGGCGAAGAATCCCGATGGAGACACCGTGGAGTCGTGGCTCTACCCGCCCCTCGACCTCGATCCGGCGCGCCGTTATCCGATGATCGTCTACATCCACGGCGGGCCGCAGGGATACGACGGCGACTACTTCGACACGGGCCTCGAGAACCAGATCTTTCCCTCGAGGGGGTGGGCGGTGCTGCGCGTGAACTACCGCGGCAGCACGTCGTACGGCGAGGCCTTCTGCCGCGCGATCTGGGGCGACTGGCACGGGCGCGAATTCGACGATCTGATGGCGGCGACCGACGGCGCGCTCCGCGAGCACGCCTGGCTCGACCCGAACCGCCTCGGGATGGGGGGCTGGTCGTACGGCGGCATCATGACGATCTGGATCGCCGGCCACACCGACCGATTCAAGGTCGGCGTTCCGGAGCGCTTCGAGGTGGACTACCTCTCATCCTTCGGACAGGACCAGTGGTTCCTGCAGTATCTCGAGGAGCTGGGGAGCCCGATCAAGAACGAGGTGCTGTACCGCCGGCTGTCACCGGTCACCTACATCGAATCGATCAAGACGCCCCTCTATCTGATCGCCGACGAGCTGGACGGGAACTGCCCGCTGCCGCAGGCGATGCAGTTCTATCAGCGCCTGCGGCTGCTGGGGCAGAAGACAGAGCTCGTCGTGTATCCGGGCGAGGCGCACTCGATGGCGTCGCCGCGGCACCTGGAAGACCGGCTCGAGCGGCTGCAGGTCTGGTTCGCGCGGCACCTGCGCTGACGCAGCCGGTTTCGGCTGCGGCGGCACGGAATCAGAGAGGAGCCGGACGGGCTCCTCAGAAGGTGTAGCGCGCCCCAAGGCGGATCGTCCTCGGGAAATTGAACTCCACAGGATGGCCGAAGGAAGAGCCGTCCCGGTCCTCGACCTCGGTCGCCCGCCCCTGGTTGTTGATGTTGAAGATGTCCACGAACAGGCCGATGCGCCCGTCGGACGAGCCGATGTTCTTGTACCACTCCGCCCGCACGTCGAGCTCGTTGCGCGCCGGGAGCCGCCGGCTGCCGCGCGGCTCCGCGAAGTAGCGCACCGTTCCCTGCGGGAAGGAGTGGCAGTCCACGATGCCGTCGCCCAGGACGCCGTTGCCGTCGTCGGTCAGAAGACAGCGGCTGCGGCGGTTCCAGGTGTCGCCCGAGATGATCGACCAGTTGCCCGACAGGCTCAGGTTGATCTCGGGGATGTCCCACTGCCCCTGAAGCTTCACCTGGTGCGTGTTGTCATACGTCAGCCGCCCCTCCGCGTTGACGAGCGAGTTGGGCGTGTCGAGGAACGAGGAGGGCGAGCTCCCGCCGTAGGTTCCGGAGAACGTCAGGTTGTCGATCGTTCCCGTCGTCCGGGACCAGACATACGACGCCAGGAGCTGCCAGTTGTCGGAGAGACGCTTGGTCCCGGTGATGATCACCGCCTTGTACTTGCGCCACAACTCGTCGGGATTCGTGAGGATGAAGGTGTCGCCGTTCACGGGGTCGAAGGTGTAGTCGTACATCGTCACCTCTTCTCCGCTCGGGTTCCCCTGCTGGTCCGGGATCTCGCCCTTCACCGGTGTAAAGGTCCCGTCGCGGCTGACGGACTCGATGAAGTCCCTGTTCTCCCTGTAGACGGCCGTCGCGCCCAAGGTGAATCCCGGGAAGAGCTCGCGGTCGATCCCCAGGATGTATTGATCCACGTAGGGATGCTTGATATTGGAATCCATGACGTACTGCGACCCCGGAACCACGGCGAACTGGTCCGAGGCGCCGCTGGGAAAGACGCGGCGCTGCTCGAGGTCTTCGAACGCGCCCGGGGTGAGCCAGTAGTAGTAGGCGCCGAACAGCGCCTCGTAATACCGGCCGGCGTGCGCCTTCAGCAGCGTGCGTCCGTCGTGGGTCATGTCCCAGGCGATGCCGATGCGCCAGGCGATCGGAGTCGTGCTGAACGCCTTGTCTCCGTCCTCGAGATAGCCGCGGTTGAAGTCCACCCGCACGCCGGGATTGATCGTGAAGTGCGGAGTGATCTGCCAGGAGTCCTGGACATAGGCCGACAGACGCTTGTTGGTGCACGAGACGTCGTACCCGCCGCCGTAATAGCCCACCGAGTAGTACTCGCCGATGCCGCTGCCGGGATCGACGTCGTAGCCGTAGTTGTCATAGAACCAGACGCCGGTGGGGTAGCCGTAGCGGCTGCGGACCTTGGAGCGCTCGATTTCCATGCCGAACTTGAAGTCGTGGTTGCCCTTGATGAAGTTGCTGGCATGCTGGGAGAGCGAGGCGACGAGCTGGTTCCGGTCCCGGTCGGCGAGATAGAAGTAATAGGAATTCTGGGAATAGAACCCCGTGTTGTAGTCGTAGTGGCCGGCGATGTTGTACCCCTCCTGCGGATCGAGGTAGTAGTAGCCGGTGTAGCCGGTCAGGGCGACGTTCAGCACGGTGTTGGCCGACAGGGACGACTTCCAGGCGGCGTTCCACACCCATTCGGGGGCGTCCTCGGTGACGGTGGCCTCGAGGGGCGTGAACGCATCGCCGCCGCGGCCGGTGATGTCATAGCGGTCCCACTCGATGAATCCTTCGATCAGGTTGTTCGGCGTCGCCTGCCAGGTCAGCTTTCCGAAGGCGCGCGGATCCCGCTCGGTCCGCGGGGTGCCGCCCTGCAGCGTGTCATCGGCGACGTACTGTCCCGAAACGAAATACCAGAGACGGTCCTTGATGATCGGACCGCCGACCTGGAGGGTCGTGTCCCAGGACTTCTCCGTGGTGTTCTCGGCCGTTTCTCCGGGGGGGAGGTTGCTGGCGACCAGGCTGCCGCCCGTGTAGATCCCATCGATGAGCCCTTCGACGTCGTTGCTGCCGGATCGGGTGATGCTGTTGAAGACGACGCCGGTGAACCCGCCGTACTCGGCCGGCGCGCCGAGCCCGACCAGCTCGACCTCTTCGATGATGTTGTAGTTCACGAAGGACCACGGAGTGCCGGAGTCCGGGTCCGACACGTCCACGCCGTCGATCTGGTAGGCGTTCGAAGAGCCGGAGCCGCCGCCGTACGCCGAGCCGCTGTTGATGCCCGGCGCGAGGTTCAGCGTGTCCGGCTGGAAGCGCCCGGTCGGCAGATTCTGCAGATAGGAGTCGGTGAGAACCGTCGACGTCGCGCTGCTCGTCTTGTCGATCTCGACCGCGGCGCCGACGACCGTCATCGTCTCTTCGCCCGCGAACTGGATCATCTCGACGGGCACGTCGATCGTGCGGCCGAGCAGCACCCTCACGTCCTTGCGGAGGATCGTCTTGTATCCCGGCATCGCGATGGTGATCGTGTAGCTGCCGGGCGGGATTTCGCGGAAGCGCCAGAGTCCGTCCTTGTCGGCGGCGATGCCCTTGACACCGCCGATGAGCGCAGCGCTCTCGATCTGGATCGTCGCTCCCGGCAGCGGAGTCCCCACTTCGTCGGTCACCCGGCCGGACAGCGCTCCCGTCGTGTTGCTCTGCGCCACGACGGGCCGCGGCATGAAGACGCACGCCAGGAAAAGGACGGTTGCTCCGGCGGCGAGGAAGACGCGGCGGTCTCTCATCGGCTCCTCCGCGGGCGTGACCGGCCCGCGGAGCGATGCGCTCCGCGGTCGGGCGCTCCGAATGGAGGGACCGTAGCACGCGCGTCACATCCGAAACAACCGGATTTCGCCGTTTGCGGGGGGTGTTCATCAGCGAATAGAGTTTCCGGCTCATCGCCGACCCGGCGGACCGGCCTCACCGGCCGCCGATCGGCTCCGCGCCGCGACGGCGAGCGGAGATACGATTCGTATACATCCAGAAACCCGTATGCAGTTGTTTGGTGCGACCGCCCTCGCGGTGTCCGCCGCGATTCTGTCGGGCTGCGGCAAGTCGAGCGGTACGCTCGGATCGCTGCCGCGCGGCATCACTTCCGACACATTGAATCTCGTCGTCGTGACGCTCGACACGACGCGCGCCGACCGAATCGGTTGCTACGGCGATGCCGACGCCGAGACTCCGAATCTCGATGCGCTGGCCCGGCGGGGCGTTCGATTCCAGAACGCCGTATCGGCGATGCCGCTGACCCTGCCGGCGCATTCCTCGTTGTTTACGGCGCGTTTGCCGGGAGGGCACGGTGTGCGGGACAACGGCGGGTTCACGCTCGCCCCCGATCAGGAGACCCTCGCGGAGGCGCTGCACGGCCGCGGGTTTGCCACGGGCGGATTCGTCTCGGCCTACGTGCTCGACCGGAAGTGGGGGATCTCGCAGGGCTTCGACCGCTACTTCGACGATTTCGATCTGTCGCAGTTCGAGGCCGAGAGCATGGGGAACATCCAGCGCCGCGGGGATGCGACGCTCGATCAGTCGCTGGCCTGGATTCGCGACAACGCGCAGAAGCGGTTCTTCGCCTGGATTCACTTCTACGATCCGCACGCCCCGTACGATCCGCCCGAGCCGTACGCCACGCGGTTCTCGGGGCATCCCTACGACGGCGAGATCGCCTGGACCGACAGTCTCGTGGGGCGCCTGCTGCAGGAGCTGCAGCGGCTGGGTCTGACGGACCGCACCGTCGTCGCGGTGATCGGCGACCACGGCGAGAGCCTCGGCGAGCACGGTGAGAACGGTCACGGGTTCTTCATCTACACGCAGACGACGCACGTGCCGTTTCTGCTCGCGGCGCCGTACTCGGGTCTGTCGGGACAGACGGTGCCGGGGGTGGTGCATCAGATCGACGTCGCGCCGACGCTCGTGGAGCTGCTGGGCCTGCCGCCGCTCGCGCGGGCGCAGGGACGCAGCCTGGTGCCGGTGATCCTCGGCCGGGGCGGGACGCCGGCGTCGGGAGGGTGGAGCGAGTCGTTCTACCCCCGGTTCCACTACGGGTGGAGCGAGCTGCGCTCGGTGCGCTCCGGTCCCTGGCACTTCATCGAGGCGCCCCGCGCGGAGCTCTATGACCTGACGCGCGATCCCCAGGAGACGACGAACACCGCGGAGCAGCGGCCGGAGGTCGTCGCCGAGATGCGCGGTCTGCTCGAACGGGTCGAATCTTCCGCCGGCGAGGCCCCCGAAGCGCCGGCGCCGGTCGAAGAAGATGAAGAGACGCTGCGCAAGCTGGCGGCGCTCGGCTACGTCGGCTCGCTGTCGGCGGCGACGGCGCGGCCCGGCGTGTCGTGGCGCGACCTGCCGGATCCCAAGGACCGGGTCGCGATCTACAACCTGATCAACCGGGCGAAGGAGGAGTCGCTCCACGGCGACCCCGACCGCGCGCTCGAGATGCTCGACTCCGTGCTGGCGCAGGACCCCGAGGTCATCGACGCCTGCTTCATGATCGGGAATGTCTGGTTCAAGCGCGGCGACTGGGAGCGCGCGGCAGAATGGTTCAGCCGGACCCTCGAGAAGCGGCCCGATCACGACTTCGCGATGATCGGTCTCGCCGACACGCTGGTCGCACGCGGACGGATCGACGACGCGCTCGTGGGGTACCGCCGCTATCTCGAGACCGACCCGAGGAATGCCCAGATCTCCTATCGCATGGCGGAAGTGCTGCTGGACGCGGGGCGCAATGCCGAGGCCGGCGACGCGTTTCGGCTGACGCTGTCGATCTCGCCCGGCGCGGCGCGCGCGGAGGTCGGCCGCGGGGTCGTGGCGTTCCGCGCGAAGGACTTCGCGGGCGCCCGCGTGGCGATCGGCCGGGCGCTCGCGATCGATCCGAAGGCGCGCAACGCCCGGTTCAACCTCGGCCTGCTCGACGAGGCGGAAGGGCACGCGCGGCAGGCGGCGGAGGAGTATCGCGCGGAGATCGCCAACGATTCCAGGGCGTACCGGGCGCTGTTCAATCTCGGCCGTCTGCTGGCCCGCGAAGGCGACCGGGCCGGCGCCGTGGCGGCCCTGCACGCGTGCGCCCGGGTCCGCCCGGAGTTCGCTGTCGGCCGCTTCTTCCTCGCGCAGGCGTTGCTCGACAGCGGCGATCTCGCGGGGGCGATCTCCGAGGCGCAGGCGGGCCTCGATCAGGACCCCGCTTCGGAGTACGCTCCGCTCGGCCAATACGTCCTGGCGGATGCGTACGCCCGGCAGGGGCGCGCCGCGGAGTCGCGAGAAGCGGCGCGCCGGGGCCGGGAGTTGGAATCGCGGCAGCGGCACGCTGCCGTTCACAAGGAGGATTCGTGATCGGGACCGCCGCGCCGTCCAACCGCACCGCCGTCCGCCGCGTTCTCGCGGCGGCCGCGGTTGTCGCAGCCGGGATGCCCGCGGCGGCCTCGGTGCCGTCGCCGCTGCCGGAGCGGCCCCCCGAAGTCGCCTCCCAGGTCCAGGAGGCGCGCGCGGTTCTGCGGCCCGGCAGGCAATACCGGGCGGAGGTTCCCGCCCCGGCCGCGGTGCTCGGCTACGAGATCGGCGACTGGCACACCGATCATGCGCGCGCGCAGGCCTACCTGAACGCGCTTGCCGCCGCCGCGCCGGAGCGGACGCGGCTCGTCGACTACGCGAAGAGCCATGAAGGACGGGTTCTGTCGTATCTGGTCATCGGTTCGGAGGACTCGATCGCGCATCTGCCGGCGCGCCGCGCCGCCCTCGCGATTCTGGCCGACCCGCGGGGGAAGAGCGACGGCGACCTGGCGGCGGCGAAGCGCGACGCGCGGCCGGTCGTCTGGCTGGGAGGAACGGTGCACGGCGACGAGCACTCGCCGACCGAGGCGCTGCTCGCCCTCGCGTACCATCTCGTGGCCTGCGACGACGACGACGTTCGCGCGCTGCGCGACCGGATCCTCGTCGTCGTCGACCCGATCCAGAACCCCGACGGCCGCGATCGGTGGGTGCACTGGCAGACGATCGCCGCCCGTCCCCGCGCCATCGCCGACGAGGCCGGCATCGAGCACAACGAGCCGTGGCCCGGCGGGCGCTACAACCACGACCTGTTCGACATGAACCGCGACATGACGATCCTGTCTCAGCCCGAGACACTCGGGCGGGCGCGGGAGCTGGCGTCGTGGAGCCCGCAGGTCGTCGGCGACCTGCACGAGTTCTCGGGGGACTCGACCTACTTCTTTCCACCGATGAACGACCCGTACAACGCGAATATTCCCGAGAGCCAGCGCCAGCTCTACGTCGAGTTCGGGAAGGGCAACGCCGAGGCGTTCGACGCCCAAGGCTACGACTACTACGTGCGGGACACATTCGACTTCTTCTACGTGGGCTACGGAGACATCCTTCCGGCGCTCATGGGATCGGTCGGCAGCACCTTCGAGGAGGCGAGCGTCGGGGGGCTCGTCTATCGCAAGGAGGACGGGTCGCTGGCCACGCTCACCCAGGCGGCGGCGCATCACTTCACGGCGTCCCTCGCGACATGTCAGACGGCCGCGCGCCTGGGCCCCGATCTCCTCGGCTCCTGGCTGGACTACAGAAAGAGCGCCATCGAGGAAGGGCGCACCGGGCCCGTGCGCATGTATCTGATCGATCCGCGCGTGGGCGGCGGCGCGGTGCGCCGCACGGTCGGGACTCTGAGTCTGCTGGGCGTCGAGATGAAGCGGCTCAAGAAGACCACGCGCATCCGCGCGCGCGGATTCGTCAGCGGCGAGGAGTCCGAGAAGGAGTTCATGGCGGGCACCATCGTGATCCCGCTGGACCAGCCGCTGAAGCGGCTCATCGTCGCGCTCATGGAGCGCAGCGCCGCCGTGGACGAGCCGTTCGTGCTCGAAGAGCGCCGGCGCCGCGCGGCGGGGCAGAGCACCCGCTTCTACGATCTGACGGGCTGGTCCCTGCCGCTCGCCATGGGGCTCGAGGCCGCCTGGTCGGGGTCGGCGCCTCCCGCGGACCTGGATCCCGTCTGCGCGGCGCCGCTCGGGAACGCGCCCGCGCCCGGCGCCCTGCTTTCCTGTCTGCGCCAGTCGCCGGCTCCGTCGGGCCCCGGCGCGGCGGCGCGCTACGGCTGGCTGATCCGCTACGACTCCACGGACTCCGCCATCGCGCTGGCCTCGCTCGCGCAGGCCGGCGTGCGCGTGCGCGTCGCCGGCGAGCCGTTCACGCGCGGCGGTTTGACCTGGCCGCGCGGAACGCTGCTCGTGCGCGCGAAGGAGAACGAGGCGCGCACCGATCTGCGGGAGCGTCTCGGGGCCCTCGCGGCGACGCTCGATCTCGACATCGTGCCTCTGGATTCCTCGTGGACCGACGCCGGCGCCTCGCTCGGGTCCGATGCGACCGTGATCGTTCCGGCGCCGCGCGTGGCGCTGCTCTTCGGCCCGCCGACGTATCCGACCGGAACGGGCGCCGCGCTGTTCGTGCTCGACCGCAGGGCCGGGCTCGCGGTGACGCCGGTCCCGAAGGAGGAGCTGAACGCCGCGACGCTGAAGCGCTTCGACGTGCTGGTCCTGCCCGATCTGGGCGATGCCGACGAGCTGCCGATGGAGACGATCCAGAATTGGGTCGCGGGCGGGGGGACGCTCGTGGCGATCGGCGACGCGGCGAAGGCGATCGCGGATCCGAAGGCGAATTTCGTCAAGTCGCGCTTCGTGACCGATCTGCGCACGCTCAGCGTGGACCTCACCGAGGAAGGGCCGGCCTCCGCCACGGCGACCGGCGCCGTGTCCTCGCAGCCGGCGGAAAGCCCGAAAAAAACCCCTGCGAAGCCGGCGCCGGAGAAGCCCGCGGCGGCCGCCGCCGAGGCGTCGAAACCCGCGTCAGAGTCGCCGGAAGGGGGCGGCGGGGAGACGGCGGAGGTTCCGAAGGACGCGCGCCCCGAATCGACTCCGGGAGCGATCTTCCGCGTGGCGCTGGAACCGCGGAGCTTCCTGAATTTCGGCTACTCCCGCGCCGAGTCCGAGGTGCTCGTGTTCAGCGACCATGTGCTCAAGGCGGGCGAAGACGCCACGGTGACGGCGCGCTACACCGCGTCGCCGCTGGTTTCGGGCTTCGCGTGGCAGAAGATGCAGCGCGCCCTGGCGGGGCGGGCGTACGCCGTGCACGAGTCGGTCGGAAGCGGGCGCGTGATCCTCTTCGCCGAGGATCCGGTGTTCCGCGCGGGCTGGGAAGCCCTCGACCGGATGTTCCTGAACGCCGTGCTGATCGGCCCGGCGGGGCTCGAGTAGCGCGGCTACTTCCTGCCGCGGGCGTTCCACGCGGCGGCCAGCGACAGCACGGCCGCGAGCAGCTCGGCGCCCACGAGGTGCCAGTGGCCGTCGCCCCCGACGCCCGCGGGCCGTTTCTCCGCGGCCCGGGTGCGGCCCCGCAGCGCCGAGAGGATCATCCCCCCCGCGACGCCGGTTGCGAGTCCGGCGGCGATGCCGGTGAGCGGCACCGTCCGGATCGCCCGAATGGGATTGATCACCCGGTCGAGCGAGTCTCCCAGTGCCTCGGCACGGGTCATGAGAATCTGACGGCGCCGCTCCACCTCCTGCCGGAGGCGCCGCTCGTCGTCACTCATTGTCTTCCCTCGGAGCGGGGCGCCGGCGCGAAAGAAGCAGCGCGACGCCGGCGATGAGGACGCAGAGCAGACCGATCAGGCCAAATCCGGCGGCGCTGCTGCCGAGCAGCTCGCCGAGCGCGAGCGCGCCGGCCAGCGCGAGGAAGGCGGCCCCCATCAGCGCGACCGCGCCGGCGGCGACGAACAGCCCCGTGCGCGCGAGCAGCGCGCGCGCCTGCTGCTCGACGTGGAAACCCTCGAGCCGCAGCAGCGCGGCCAGGTAGTCCGCGCCGGCTTCGGCGAGCTCGGCAGCCCGGGCGACGATCCCCGTCGCCGCGGCGCCCGCGGCGGCGGCCTGCGGCTCGGCGCTGTCGGATGCCGCCGTGCCGGGCACGGCGGGGTCGTCGGCCACCGGCTTACTTGCCGCGGCGGAGCAGACTACCCAGGATCACGCCGACGGCGACGGACGCGAGAATTGCCTTCCCGGGATTCTGACGAACGTATTCACACGTCTCGTCCCAGACCCCTTCGAGGGTGAGGCCGCGCATCTTGTCGGCGCGATCGCGCACCCCGGTGACGAACTCGGCGACTTTCGTGCGGGCCTCTTCGGCCGCATCTTCCGCAAAGGACATACGCACCTCCTGATCGTGCAGTGAGGGGACATTCTATCCCGCCCGCGCGTCACTCCCCGATCAAGTGCAGCAGGAGCTCCCGGGTCCCGGACGGCTGCCGGTGCTCGAACAGGAAGACCCCCTGCCAGGTCCCCAGGGCGAGCCGGCCTCCGACCACGGGAACCGAGAGTTGAACTGCCGTGAGCGCGGCGCGGATGTGCGAGGGCATGTCGTCAGGACCTTCGTCCTCGTGCGTGTAGCGGCCGCTCGCTTCCGGCGCGATCTGCTCGAAGTACGCCTCGAGGTCCGCACGCGCCTCGGGTGCGGCGTTCTCCTGGATGAGCAGAGAAGCCGAGGTGTGCCGGCAATAGATGGTCAGCAGTCCTGTGGAAACCCCCTGCGACCCGGCCCATGCAGCGATCTCCCTCGTGATCTCGAGAAGTCCGCGACGGGGAGCGCGAACCCGCAGGATGTGTGTCGCCTGATGCATCACCGACCCTGCCGGGGATGCTCGTGGCGTTCCAGCACGAGCAGGCCCACCGCGGCGGCCGAAAGGGGCAGCGACAGAAGCGTCGTCACCGGCACGGGCTCGCCGTATGCGATGGCAGCGATCGCGAGGCCGAACAGCGGAGCGGAAGCGAAGACGACCTGCGTGCGCACGGCGCCCATTCCCTGCAGGGCGCCGACATACAGCACGAGACTCAGGCCGTAGCTCACGGCTCCGATGGCCAGCGCGCGCACCCAGTCGGCGGGTGCGCCATGGAGCGGCTCGAGCGCGAGTCCGAGGCACAGGTTTACCGATCCGGCAGCGACCCCCTTGAGCAATGTGATGGCGGCCGGCGTCCAGCCCCGCACGAGCGCCGTCAGGTTGTTGTCGAGCGCCCAGCAGGTGCAGGCGGCCGCGACGAGGGAGCCCGCGCCGAGACCTGCCTGGCCGGTACCGCTCGCGACGAGCGCCGCGCCGGCCAGAGCGAGCAGCACCGCCCCGATGCCTGCGGCTCGCAGCCGCTCGCCGAAGAACAGAGCGGCCAGAATCGCCGTGGCGACCAGCTCGAGCGTCAGCCAGAGCGAGACCGAGGCCGCGGGCGCCGCGCGAAGCCCCAGCAGCAGGAAAACCGGCCCGAGCACGCCGCCCGTGAGTACGCCCCCTGCCAGTCTCAATCGATTCGTTCGGGATGTGGGTCCTGGCTGTGTGCCCCGGGTCACGAGGGCGAAGGGAATCGCGATCGCCGCGGCGCCGAGATAGAGCAATCCCGCGAAGAACAGCGGGGAAAGGGAACCCAGAAGCGGCTTGCAGAGCGGCGCCGACGCCCCGAAGAGCGCCGCCGACCCGAGCGCCATGAAGACGGCCCGCTTCATGCGGCGGCGCTCACGGCGCGGCGGGCGGGTCGGCGCCGTCGCGGGGTTCGCCGCCGAACCAGCGATACAGCACCGGCAGCAGCACGAGCGTCAGCAGCGTCGAGGAGACGAGGCCTCCGATCACGACGGTGGCCAGCGGTCGCTGCACCTCGGCGCCGGCGCCGTGGGACAGCGCCATGGGGATGAAGCCGAAGCTCGCGACCAGCGCCGTCGTGAGCACGGGCCGGAGACGCAGCATCGCTCCGGCGCGGACCGCCGCGTCGGGCGCCAGACCGTCCTGCCGGAGGCGGGTGATCGAGCTGACCATCACGACGCCATTCAGCACCGCGATGCCGAAGAGCGCGATGAATCCGACCCCGGCGCTGATCGAGAAGGGGATCCCGCGCACGAGCAAAGCGAAGATCCCGCCGACGGCGGCGAGCGGGATCCCCGAGAAGACGACGAGCGCGAGCCGGAAGGAGCCGAACGCCCCGTAGAGAAGAAAGAGAATGAGCAGCAGCGCCGACGGAACAACGAGCATCAGCCGCTGCCGGCCCCGTTCGAGCTGCTCGAACGTCCCGCCCCATGAGACATAGTAGCCCTCCGGGCGGGGGACCTCGGCATCGAGTGCCTGGCGCGCTTCCCGCACGAACGACTCGAGGTCGCGGCCGCGGACGTTGCACTCGATGGTGATCCGCCGCTGACCCCACTCCCGGCTGATCTGCGCCGGAGCGTCGTCGATTCGGATGTCGGCGAGCTGTCCCAGGGGCACGGGGTGCCCGTCGGGATCGAACACCGGAAGATTGCGGATGGTCTCCAGGCCGATGTCCTCGGGGAGGTCGAAGCGCACTGCGATGTCGTACCGGCGCACCCCGTCCATGACGGTGCCGGCTCGCCGGCCCGCCTTGACCGCCTCGACGACTCCGAGGGCCTCGTCGGCGGAGATCCCGTACCGGGCGAGCCGGGACCGGTCGAGGATGATGCGCAGGACCTGAAGCCCGTGCTGCTGTTCCACCCTCACATCCCTCGCCCCGTCGATACCCTCGAGCGTGTGGGCCGCCTGCACCGCCAGGCGGTGCAGCTCCTCCAGATCGTCGCCGTGGATCTTGAGGGCGATGTCGGAGCGCACGCCCGAGATCAGCTCGTTGAACCGCATCTCGATCGGCTGCGTGAATGAGAGGCCGACCCCCGGTACCGCATCCGAGAGCGCGGCCTCCATCGCCTCGATGAGCTCCTCCCGAGGCCGCTCCTCGGGCCACTCTCCGCGGGGTCTGAGAATGATGAAGACATCCGACAGCTCGATACCCATGACATCCGAGGCGACCTCGGGCGTCCCCGTCCGCGTGACGACCGTGCGGACCTCGGGGAAGGTCCTGAGCACCCGCTCGACCTCGAGACCCGTCGCGATGGACTGAGACATCGAGACCGACGTCGGCCGGAAGGTCTGCACGACCAGGTCTCCCTCGTCGAGGGTCGGCAGGAATTCGCCTCCGAGCCGGGCGGCCGCCAGTGCGGCGGCGGCGACGCAGGCGGCGGAGCCCAGGGCCACCGCGAGCGGGCGGCGCAGGGCGAAGTCGAGCGTCGGCGCGTAGAGTCCGCGCGCGGTCCGCAGCACCCAGGTCTCGCGCTCGCGCACTCCGTGCCGAAACGCGAGCGAGCAGAGCACCGGAACCACGGTGAGCGCCACGAGCAGCGAGCCGGCCAGGGCGAAGACGACCGTCCAGGCCATCGGACGGAACATCTTCCCCTCGGTGCCCGTGAGAGTGAGGATCGGCAGATAGACGATGATGATGATGCCGACCGCGAAGACGACGGGGCGGCCGACCTCGAGCGCCGCGGCGAGCACGCGGTCCCGCAGGCTCCGGCCGCCGGCGGGCTCGTGCGAGAGCACGCGCAGGATGTTCTCCACCATTACGACGGATCCGTCCACGAGCAGGCCGAAGTCGATGGCCCCGAGGCTCATCAGGTTCCCGGAGATGCGCGCCTGGGCCATGCCGGTGAAGGCGAACAGCATGGACAGCGGGATCGCGGAGGCCACGATCAGCCCCCCGCGAAGATTGCCGAGCAGCAGGAACAGAACCGCGACGACGAGAAGACACCCCTCCAGCAGATTCCTCGAGACCGTCGCCAGTGTCCGGTCGATCAGGTCGGTGCGCTCGTAGTAGGGCCGCAGAACCACGCCCGCCGGGAGGTCTCCCTGAATCTCCCGCACCACGTCCTGGATCCGCCGCGTGACCTCGCGCGCGTTCTCGCCGGCGAGCATGAGGGCCATGCCGATCACCGTCTCGCCCGCGCCGTCGCGCGTCGCGGAGGCGCGGCGCGGCGCGCCTCCCTCCACCACCCTCCCGATGTCGTGCACGCGAACCGGCACCGCGCCCTCGCGCGTCTCCACGACGACGTTCTCGAGATCGCGCGCCGTCCGCACCAGGCCCTCTCCCCGGATGAGGATCTGCTCCTGCCGCTTCTCGATCGAGGCGCTCCCGGCGAGCGCGTTGCTGCGCGTGACGGCGTCGTAGACGCTGGAGAGCGAGACACCCTGCGTGCGCAGGGCCGCGGGACTGACCGCCACCTGAAACTGCTTTTCATATCCTCCCCAGGCGTTGACCTCGACGACACCCGGAACCTGGCGCAGGCGATAGGCCACCTGCCAGTCGAGGATCGAGCGCAGCTCCATGGCATCGTGGTCCGGGCTCTCCAGGACGAACTGATAGACCTCGCCGAGCCCGGTGGAGGGGGCGACCATCTCGGGGCTGCCCAGTCCTTCGGGGATCTTCTCGCGCGCCTCGGGCAGGCGCTCCTGCACGAGCTGCCGCGCGAACCACAGGGGGGTTCCCTCCTCGAACACGACCACGACGGAAGAGACCCCGTAGCGGGACACGGATCGCATTTCTTCGACGCCAGGGAGACCCGAGAGGGACGACTCCACCGCGTAGGTGAGGTATTGCTCGATCTCGACGGGGCCGAGGGACGGCGAGGCGGTGACGACCGACACCTGGATGTTCGTGATGTCCGGCACGGCGTCGAGGGTGAGTCGCCCCATGGAGAAGATGCCGACGGCGAATAGCAGAGCCGTCAGCGCCAGCACGAGGAGCCGGTTGCGCAGGGAGAAGCGGATCATCCAGCCGGCCATCAATGCTCCTCGGCGAGGGTCGACTTCATCGCCTCGGACTTCAGCGCGAAGACGCCCTGAACCGCGATGACCTCGTTCTCGCTCACGCCCGAGACGACTTCGATCCAGTCCTCGCTCGCGCGTCCGGTCTGCACGGAGCGCACCTCGAACGAATGCTCGCCGGATCGCACGAAGACGTGCGCCGCTCCCTGCATTCGCGTCAGGGCCGAGGCCGGAATCGTCACGCCCCGGACCGGGATCGCGCGAAGCAGCGTCGCCTCGACCGACATGCCCGGGCGCAGTCGCCCGTCGGTGTTCGTGATGTCGACGCGGAGCGGGATGGTGCGCGAGTGCGGATCCACGACGGCGCCGATGCTGCGCACCTCTCCGGAGAACCGCTCCTCCGGCCAGGCGGCCGCCCGGATCTCGACCTCCTGCCCGAGAGACAGGAACCCCAGGTCCTTCTCGAACACCTGGAGCGTCAGCCAGAGGCGGGCCAGATCCGCCACGACAAAGAGCGTCTCGCCGGGCGGCACGACCTGACCGACGGCCGCCAGGCGCTCGGACACGGTTCCCGCGATCGGCGCCCGCAGCCGGCTCACCCCCCGCGCTCCGCCGGGCGGGTCGCGCAGGGCTTCGGACTCCGCGATGTCCAGGATCGCCATCTGCTGCGCCGCGGCCGTGAGCGCCGCTTCCGCGCGCGCCTGGTCTGACTCGCGGCGAAGGAGATCGGCGCGGCTGATCGCCTTCCCTTCGTACAGAACGCGCCCGCGCTCCGCCTCGCTGCGGCGCAGATACGTCTCGGCACGCGCCGCGCGCCACGCCGCGACGGCACCCGACAGATCCGCCCCCTCGATCTCCGCGAGCACGTCGCCGCGGCGCACCGCCTCGCCCGCAAGCACCGGGAGTGCCAGGATGCGGCCCCCGCCCGCCGCGCCGACGCGCGCCAGGCGCCGCTCGTCGTAGCCGAGCGTCCCAGTGACGAGCAGCGACTCCTCAATTGGGCGCCGCTTCACCCTCGCGACCTCGATCCGGGCCGTGTTCCAGGCCGCCTCGGTGAGCGCGACGCGGCTCGCGACGTCTTCGGAGTGGGACCCTTCGTGCTCCTCGGCGGGAGGTGCCGTGCCGCACGCCGCCAGAAGGGCGCATGCGAGACCCGGGATGGCGAGGCGGCGGCCCGGCGTGACCCTGGCTTCGAGATTCGGGTTCATCGGAGGTCTCCTCGGAGCGAGAGCAGGGAGGTCTCGGCCTCGCGGTAGAGACGCGCGGCCTCGAGGGCCTCGCGGTGCGTCTGTGTGTGGGCTCTGCCGGCGTCGAGGAGATCGGTGAGATCCACCGCTCCCTGCTCGTAGGCGAGCCGGGTGATCTGGAGCGCCTCGGACGACGCCGGGATGATCTCGTCGCGCAGCGCGTCCTGCTGCCCCCGGCTCAGGACGAACAGGTTCCAGACCGCCGAGGCGCGCCCGCGCACCCTGAATCGGGCGCTCTCGAGCGCATACCCGAAGAGCCGGCTCTCCACCGAGCGCCGGGCGATCTCTCCGCGGTTCCGCGACCAGAGAGGGATCTGCAGGCCGAGCGACCCGCCGAGAGCGCTCTTGTCGATCTCGTTCAGCCCGAAGACGCCGAGTGCGAGATCCGGCGCGGCCCTCCGGCGCTCGAGCCGCAGCGCGGCGTCGGAGCGTTCCAGCGCCGCGCGCGCGGACCGGATCTCGGGACTGGACTCTTCGACCAGGGCGAGAAAGCCGTCGCGGTCGGTTCCCGGATCGGGCAGCACCGGAGGCGCCTCGAGCCGGCAACGGCCGGGGAGCGCCTCCCCGATGAGACTTTCGAGCCGGGCGCGCGCCTCGATCGCCGCGGCATCGGAGAGGGCGGCCTCGCGCTCCAGACGCATCCCCTCGACACGCGCCCGCAGCACCTCCACGCCGGCGGCCTCGCCGGCTTCGGCGCGGCGCGCGATCAGAGCCTGTGTCTGCCGGAGCGAGTCCGCCTGCTCCCGAAGCAGGTCCCGCTCCCGCTCCGCGTAGAGCAGCGCAAACCACGCCCGGCGGATCCCGGCCAGAGCCGCCGCCGTCGCCTCAGCGCTCTCCGCGTCGGCGGCGGCGATGGCGCTCTCGCCGAGCGCGCGCCGCGCGCGGCGCCGTCCGGGAGACTCGAGCGGCTGCACGAAACTCCAGCTCGTTTCGCTGCCGCGCGTGCCGTCGTCAGCCTCGGCGTCTCCGAGAGCGAACTCGATCTCCGGATTGGGATGCTCGAGGACACCGGCGCGGTCGGCCGCGCCCATGTCTCCGAGCGCGGCGGCGGCGAGGAGCTCGGGGCTCCGCAGGCGGGCCGCGGCGAGCACGGCATCGAGCGAGCACGAGGCAGCCGCATCGGCCGCCAGGGCGAGCGGCGCCGCCAGACGGAGCAGCGCACAACACAGAGACGCCTTCAGGAGAGAAGGCATGGGCACCTCCAACCGGCCGCCCGGATGCGGCGGCCTGACTCAGGTTCGAAAGTCCGGGGTCAGAGGCGGCTGATGGGAGGGTGAAAGATCTCGTCCGGTGAGGGAGGGGCGGGGAGCAGGCTCTCGGGGGCGGCCGCTGCGCCGCGGGGAGCCGCCTCGGCCGCGCTCATCGAAGGGCCCGACAGGGCGAGCAGATGTCCGTGGCTCGACAGGCAGCCGGCGCAGTGATCGCAGCTCTCCTCGGACTCGGAGAGGGGATGCGTCGAGGAGTCGGAGACGCCTTCATCGGTGCACGCGATCTCGCCCGCGGCGCTCAGCATGGGCAGCAGCAGCGCCGAGCAGATCAGGGCCGCGACGGCAATCGCGGGGGCGGACAGCGGCGCGCGGCGGCGGGTCAGCATGCGCCGGGGACGGTACACCCGCGGGCACGGGCGGGCAACCGGAGCTCTCAGTCCTCGATGCGCAGCAAGGCCAGGAAGGCTTCCTGAGGGATCTCCACGAGACCGACCGACTTCATCCGCTTCTTGCCTTCTTTCTGCTTCTCGAGCAGCTTGCGCTTGCGGGTGATGTCGCCGCCGTAGCACTTGGCGAGCACGTTCTTGCGCAGAGCCTTCACATTCGTTCGCGCGATGATCTTGCCCCCGATCGCCGCCTGGATCGCCACCTCGAACTGCTGGCGCGGGATCAGTTCCTTCATCTTGGAGGTGAGGGCCTGGCCGCGGGTAAAGGCCTTCTCCCGGTGCACGATCAGTGAGAGCGCGTCGACCGGCTCCCCGTTGACGAGGATGTCGAGCTTCACGAGATCCGACTCGCGCCAGCCGGCGAGGTGGTAGTCGAGCGACGCATACCCGCGCGACACCGACTTCAGCTTGTCGTAGAAATCGAGCACGATCTCGTTCAGTGGCAGGTCGTAGGTGATCAGCACCCGCGTCTTCGTGAGGAACTTCAACTCCTTCTGCTCGCCACGGCGCTCCTCGGCGATCTTCAGGATGCCGCCGACGTACTCGGGCGGCGTGACGACCGTCGCCGTGATGAACGGCTCCCCGATCGTTTCGATTTCCTGCGGGGGCGGCAGCTTCGACGGACTGTGGATCTCCACGGCCTCGCCGCGCGTCGTAGTGACGCGGTAGGGCACGCTCGGCACGGTCGTGATCAGGTCGAGCTCGAATTCCCGCTCCAGGCGCTCCTGGATGATCTCCATGTGCAGCAGGCCCAGATACCCGCAGCGGAACCCGAACCCGAGCGCTCCCGAAGTCTCGGGCTCCCACGAGAACGAAGAGTCGTTCAGGCGCAGCCGCTCGAGCGCATCGCGCAGGTCCTGATAGCGCGATGGATCGGTCGGATAGAGCCCGGCGAAGACCATCGGCTTCACTTCGCGGAATCCGGGGAACGGCCTCTCCGTCGGATTGCGGTCTCCGGTGATGGTGTCGCCGATCCGGCAGTCGGAGACTTTCTTGATGCCGGCGATGATGAAGCCCACCTCGCCGGCGGCGAGCGAATCCACGGGTGTCGGCTTCGGGCGGAAGAGACCCAGCTCCTCGACGACGTAGGTCGCGCCGTTCGACATGAGCCGGACCTTCACCCCGCACGCGATCTTTCCGTCGAGCACGCGGACGAGAACCACCACCCCGCGGTACGAGTCGTACCACGAGTCGAAGATCAACGCCTTGAACGGCGCCTCGGTCGCGCCCTTCGGCGGGGGCACCCGCGCGACGATCGCTTCGAGAATGTCTTCGATGCCCGTGCCATCCTTCGCCGAGGCCAGGACGGCGCCGGAAGCGTCGAGTCCGATGACCTGCTCGATCTGCTCCTTCGCCCGGTCCGGCTCCGCGGACGGGAGGTCGATCTTGTTGATGACGGGGATGATCTCGAGGTCGTTCTCGATCGCCATGTAGGTGTTGGCGAGCGTCTGCGCCTCGACCCCCTGCGACGCGTCCACGACGAGCAGCGCCCCCTCGCACGCGGCGAGAGAGCGGGAGACCTCGTACGAGAAATCCACGTGACCCGGCGTGTCGATGAGATTGAGGCGCCAGGCCGCGCCGTCGCGGGCGGTGTACTCCAGCGCGACGGCGTGCGACTTGATGGTGATGCCCCGCTCGCGCTCCAGATCCATGGAGTCCAGGAGCTGATCCATCTTCTCGCGCTCGCTCACGGCGCCGCAGCGCTCGAGCAGGCGATCGGACAGCGTGGTCTTGCCGTGATCGATGTGCGCGATGATGGAGAAGTTGCGGATTCGGTCGGGGGTCATTCGAGGCCCATTTTAGCCGGTTCCTGCGGTACACTCCGTCGTCGTGAGCACCCTGATCGTCACCGGCGGAGCGGGGTTCATCGGCTCGTCCTTCGTCCGGCTCGCGGCGCAGCGCGGCGCGCGCGTGGTCGTCGCCGACGCGCTTACCTACGCGGGAAGCCTGCGGAATCTCGAAGGCTGTCTCGAGGACGGCTCTGTCGCGTTCGAGCGCGTGGACATAGCCGACCGGGCCGCGGTGCGCGGCCTGTTCGAGCGGCACCGGCCCGACGCGGTCGTCAATTTCGCGGCGGAAACCCACGTGGACCGCTCGATCGACGACCCCGGCGTGTTCGTGCGCACGAACGTCGCCGGCACCTTCGAGCTGCTCGAGGCGGCGCGCCGGCATCTCGCGTCCCGCGCGGCGGACGCGGGCCGGTTCCGCTTCGTGCAGATCTCCACCGACGAAGTGTTCGGGTCGCTCGGGGATCACGGGACGTTCGACGAGAACTCCCCCTGCCGGCCGAACTCCCCCTATGCCGCGTCGAAGGCGGCCGGCGACCACCTGGCGCGGGCCTGGCACGCGACGTGGGGGCTGCCGGTTCTCGTAACGCACTGCTCGAACAATCTCGGGCCGCGGCAGTACCCCGAGAAGCTCGTGCCCCTGATGATCCTCAACGCCCTGGAGGGGCGCGACCTGCCGATCTACGGCGACGGCGGGAACATCCGCGACTGGCTGTACGTCGAGGACCACTGCGAGGCGGTCTGGAAGGTGCTGGAGCGGGGCACGCCGGGCGAGAGCTACGCGATCGGGGCGGGGAACGCGCAGCGCAACGTCGATCTGGTCGGAGCGATCTGCGATGCCCTGGAGCGCGAGCGCCCCGCGGCGGCGAACGCCGCGCTGCAGCGCCGCGGAGCGGCTTCGTATCGCGCGCTGCAGACATTCGTCGCGGACCGGCGCGGCCACGACCGGCGCTACGCCCTCGATGCGTCGAAGATCCGGACGGCGCTCGGGTGGAGTCCACGGCACGATCCCGCGGGAGCGCTCACGGCGACGGTGCGGTGGTATCTCGAGAACCTCGAGTGGTGCGCCGCGATCTCGGCGGGGCGCGACGCCCGGGCCCGGCAGGGGCTCGCCGGGGCGGCGGAGGCCTCGTGAAAGGGATCCTGCTCGCGGGCGGCTGCGGCAGCCGGCTGCATCCGATGACGCTCGGCGTGAGCAAGCAGCTCATGCCCGTCTACGACAAGCCGCTCATCTACTACCCGCTGTCCACGCTGATGCTTGCCGGAGTCCGCGAGATCCTCGTCATCACGACGCCCGAGGATCGCGCCGCGTTCGAGCGCCTGCTCGGGACCGGGAAGCGGTGGGGGCTGCGCCTCTCCTTCGCCGTTCAGCCCCGGCCGGAGGGGCTCGCGCAGGCGTTCGTCATCGGACGCGACTGGGTCGGCCGCGACCGCGTGGCGCTCGCGCTGGGCGACAACATTTTCTATGGAGATGGCCTGCCGGCGATCCTGCAGCAGGCGGCGGCGCGCGAGAGCGGCGCCACCGTCTTTGCGTACCGCGTGCGGGACCCGCGCCGGTACGGCATCGTCGAGATCGACGGCGCGGGCCGCGCCCTCTCGATCGAAGAAAAGCCGGAATCGCCGCGGTCGCCATACGCCGTGACCGGCCTGTATTTCTACGACAACGACGTGCTGGGCATCGCCGCGGGCCTGCGGCCGTCCGCGCGCGGCGAGCTGGAGATCTCGGACGTGAACCGCGCCTATCTCGAGCGGGGCACGCTGCGGGTGGTCCCGCTCGGCCGCGGCATGGCGTGGCTCGATACCGGCACACCCGAGGCGCTGCTGCAGGCGGCCACGTTCATTCAGGCGATCGAGGAGCGGCAGGGGCTGAAGATCGCCTGCCCCGAGGAGATCGCCATGCGCATGGGCGTGCTCACGTGCGAGGACCTGCGCGCGCTGGCCGCGCAGATGACCGGCAGCGACTACGGCCGCTATCTGATGCGCCTGGTCGACGAAGAGGACGCCTTCGGCGGCGGCGCCGCGCGGTGAAGTTCCTGCAGGCGGCGCTTCAGGGCGTCCTCGTCGTGGAGCCGCAGGTCCATCGCGACGCGCGCGGCGCGTTTTTCGAGTGGTTCCACGCGGACCGGTACCGGGAAGCCGGCATCGCCGAGACCTTCGTTCAGATCAACCAGTCGATCTCCCTGCGCGGGACCCTCCGCGGGCTGCATGCTCAATGGCGCCGGCCGCAGGCGAAGCTGATCCGCGTGCTCGAAGGGGCCGTGTGGGACGTCGTGGTGGACATCCGCCGCGGCTCGCCGGCGTTCGGCCGCTGGGCCGGCATCGAGGTGAGCGCCGAGAACGCCCGCCAGGTCTTCGTGCCGCGCGGCTATGCGCACGGGTTCGCGGTGCTCGGGGAGCGCGCGGCGGTCGAGTACGCCTGCAGCGACTACTACGATCCGGGCTGCGAGCTCGCGATCGCCTGGAACGATCCGCAGATCGGAGTGTCGTGGCCGCTGGACCGGCCGATCCTGTCGGAGCGCGACGCGCGCGCGCCGAGGCTCGCGGAGGTCACGGACCGGCTGCCGGTGTACGAATCGCCCGGGGACGCCGCGTAGGTGCGCGCGGGGGCTATTTGGGTCCCCAGAGTGTCAGGGCGAAGGCGGCGGCGTTGTTGATGAAGTGCGCCGTGACCGGCGCCACGAGCCCGCCCGTCGCGCGGCGCAGCCAGGCCAGGACCAGCCCGAGCAGCAGAAAGACCGGGTAGAGCGACAGGCTGAAGTGCACGAACGCGAAGAACGACGCCGTCATCAGCGCGGAGATCGGGTCGCCGTACCAGCGCGCGAGCCCCTCGAACAACCGCCCGCGGAAATACAACTCCTCGCCGAGGGGCGCGAGGATCACGACGACGAGGAGCACGAGCGGCAGCGGCATCACGCGCAGCAGCTCCGAAGCGGAGTCGGGGACGTCGATGCCCAGCGCCTGCACCGCCAGCGTCCCGCCGATGCCGATCGTGAACATCGCGACGCCGCCGCCGAGGCCGATGAGCAGCGACCGCGCCGACGGGCGGAACCACGCAGCGAGGCGCCGCCGGTCCCGGGCGACGGTATAGCCGATCAGCGTCGCCTCGAGGCCGAACAGCAGCGCGAGACTGAAGCCGTTCAGAAAACGCAGCCCTTCCGGGGTGAACTGCGAGAACTGCTTCGGATCGAGACCCTGCGCCTCGGGAGGGGGAAGATTCAGGACGCCGGGAAGGAGCATGAGCGGCGTGAGGGCGAGACTGAGCAGCAGCACCAGCAGGATCACCCAGCCCGCCTCGTGCAGCACCTTGACGACGCGCTCGATGACGAGCGCGGCGCGCTCCGCGGCGGAGCCGGTGGGGCGGGGCGGCTCCGGGATCCCGGGCCCGGGAGCGCCGGTCACCGCGTCACCGGTGCCGCGTGGATCGCCGCCGCGGCTCGTCGCCGAGACGCAGAATCGGATCGGCGTCGAGCGGCGGCGCGGGCGGCAGCCCGGCCTCGAGCTGCAGCCGCCCTGCCGCGCCGATCATGGCCGCGTTGTCGGTACAGTACTTCGGCGAGGGCATGAAGAAGGCGAAGCCGTCCCGCGCGCAGGCGGCACGCAGGTCGGCGCGCAGGCGCGTGTTGCAGGCAACCCCCCCCGACAGGATGACCGACCGGGCGTTTTCGCGGCGGGCCGCGGCGATCGTCCGTTCCACGAGCTGCGCTACGGCGGCGCGCTGGAACGACGCGCAGAGATCCCGCACCGGCGCGCCTGGGCCTTCGGCGACGGCGGCGGCCGCGCCCGAGCCGGAAGCCGCGGCGGCCGGGCCACCCACGGGTAACCGGGAGAGATCCGCACCCGCTGAGCCGGTCTGCGCGTCGGCCGTCGGATCGGCGCCGTGGGCGCCGTCGTGGCGCCGCCAGTCCGAAGCGAGCCCCTCGGCCTGAGCCCACCGCAGCGCCGCGGTCTTCAGCCCGGAGAAGGAGAAGTCGAGCGAGCCATCGCTCATCCGCGGACTGGGGAATGCGACGCGCATCTCGTCGCCGGCCGGCGCCAGGCGGTCGATGACGGGGCCGCCCGGATACCCGAGCCCCAGCAGCTTCCCGACCTTGTCGTACGCCTCGCCCGCGGCGTCGTCGCGCGTCTTCGCGACGAGCCGGTACGCGCCCTCCTCGGCCATGTGATACAGCGCCGTGTGGCCGCCCGAAACGACCAGGGCGACAGCGGGGAACGCGATGTCCGGGTTTTCGATGAAGGCGGCGCGGATGTGCCCCTCGAGATGGTTCACGCCGACGACCGGCTTCCCGAGACCCCAGGCCAGCGCCCGGGCGAAGGACACCCCCACGAGCAGGGAGCCGATCAGCCCCGGCCCGCGCGTGACCGCTACCGCTTCGATCGACGGGAGCGGCGCGCCGGCCTCGTCGAGCGCGAGCCGCACGATCCCCTCGATCGTTTCGATGTGGCAGCGCGAAGCGAGCTCGGGCACGACGCCGCCGTAAAGACGGTGCACGTCCACCTGCGACGCGATGCGGCTGGAAAGGACCTGATCGCGCCCCTCGAGCACCGCCGCGGCGGTCTCGTCGCAGGAGGTTTCGATCGCCAGGATCCGCATGGAACGGATTATAGAGGTCCGGTGCGGGCGGCGAGGGCGCGCAGGGACTCGAGGAAAGGCGGACGGGCGACGCCACGCTCGGTGATGATCGCCGCGATGTAGCGGTGCGGCGTCACATCGAAGGCGGGGTTCGACACGCCGATGCCCTCCGGCGCGACGCGCGTGCCGGCGTGATGCGTGACCTCTGCCGGATCGCGCTCCTCGATCGGGATCCCGTCGCCGTCGGGTGTGGACAGATCCACGGTGGAGATCGGAGCGGCGACGTAGAAGGGGATGCCGTGCTCCTTCGCCAGGATTGCGACGGAGTAGGTGCCGATCTTGTTGGCGGTGTCTCCGTTCGCGGCGATCCGGTCGGCGCCGACGATCACCAGATCCACCAGCCCCTTCTTCATGTGGTGGCCGGCGGAGTTGTCGGTGATCAGCGTCGTCTCGATGCCGTCCTTCGCCAGCTCCCAGGCGGTAAGCCGGGCGCCCTGCAGGAAAGGCCGGGTCTCGTCCGCGAACACGCGCACCTTCTTGCCGGCTTCCACGGCGCCGCGGATGACCCCGAGCGCGGTGCCGTACCCCGCCGTCGCCAGACCGCCGGCGTTGCAGTGCGTGAGCACGGTGGCGCGCTCCGGCACCAGCGCTCCACCGTGACGGCCCATGGCGCGGCAGGCTTCGAGATCCTCGTCCTTGATCTTCTGCGCCAGGGCGACGAGCGCCGCGGCGATCGCCTTCGGGGCGTCGCCCGCATCGCGCCCGGCCCGGAATGCCCGGCGCATGCGCTCGATGCCCCAGAAGAGGTTTACCGCCGTCGGCCGGGTGCCGGCGAGCAGCGCGCAGACCTCTTCGAATCTCTTCGCGAAGGCGTCCGGAGTCTGCGCCGCCGCCTGCACGGCGCCGAGCGCCGCCCCCATCGCCGCCGTGACGCCGATCGCGGGCGCGCCGCGCACCACCATGGTGCGAATGGCGTCGGCGACCTCCTCGGGCGTGCGCAGGGTGAGATAGACCTCGCGCGCGGGCAGCACGCGCTGGTCGATCAGCACGACACCGCCCGGACTCCACGCGACCGTTTCGAACATGCCGTGCCTACCCCGCGATGATGCGCAGGCGCTGCGCGACCGACTCCGCCATGTGGAGCGTCGTCTGCAGCTCGGCATGGCGCACGATCAGGTAGCCGTCCGACATGATCGACGTCTTCCAGTCGCGGCGCATGGCGCCGATCGGCAGGATGTCCACGTGTGCGACCGAAGGGCCAAACTCGCGCAGCAGTTCGTCGAGCCCTTCGATCCTCTGGATCCGGCCGTACCCGATGGCGCGCTTGCAGACGATTGCGGCGTTGTATTTCCGGACGATCGGCTGGCTGAACCGACCGAAGCAGACCGCCTCGGCCCAGCCGAGATACAGATCGATGTCGGACGCGTAGTTCATGACCTCGGACAGATGCCCGCCCGGGGGCCGGGCCGCGATCTCGCCGAAGACGACCTCGCCGTCCTTCCGGCGATACCACTCCATGTGCGTGAACCCGGCCCGATACCCGAGCGCCTTGATGACGGCGTGGCCCATCGCGCGGCCGCGCGACAGCTCGGGCAGGTCGAGATTCCGGATGCAGACCGACGACGGGCTGACCCACTCGTGCTTCTTCTCTTCGAGGGGCCGCTGCCGGTAGAACGAGATGTTCTCGAAGAGGATCTCGCCGTTGGCGCAGACGGTGTCGAAGGTGAACTCATCGCCTGCGACGAACTCCTCGACCGAGACCTCGGTGACGTGGCCGAGAGCCGGGATGATTCCTTCGAGCTGACCCTGGTCGTCCACACGGTACGTGTCGAGGGAGCCGGCGCCGGCGATCGGTTTGACGATGACCGGATAGCCGCAGTCGGCGACCGCCTGCCGGACTTCCTCGGCGGAGCGGCAGCGGCGGTGCCACGGCGTACGGATGCCCGCCGCGTCGAGCGCCTGCTTCATCAGCTCCTTGTCGCGGAAGCGGCGCGTTTGCTCCAGCGTCAGACCGGGGCAGCCGGTCGCCTCGCGCAGGCGGGCGGCGAGCTCCATCGCGGGCTCCCAGAGACACTCGACCCGGTCGAACTTCACGCCGTGCCTGCGCGCCTCGCCGAGCACTTCGCGCAGGACGGCGTCCTCGTCCCACAGCGAGGCCACGCGCATGTGCGCCGTCACCGCCTCGCGCGCCATGTCGGGCAGCGCGGATTGCGGCTGATCGCCCACGCCGAAGACGCGTGCGCCGACCGCGGCGAGAGCCCGCGTGAACCGCGGGATCTCGCCGGGGTACCCCGGGGAGATCATCAGTACGTCCACGAGCGCGCATCGTAAGACATCCCCGCGCGTGGCGCGAAGCGGGGGCGCCGCGGGGTTGAATCGCCCGAAAAACCGCGTATCCTCAGAGAGAAATGACTCCTCCAGGCCCCTCGCCCTCCGGCCCGCCGGGTGTGCTCCGGCCGTTCTCGGGGGGCGGCGTTTCGGGCCGAATCTGGAGTCTCCGGGCGCTCGAAGCCGCCGGCAGGACGAAGCTCGACCGGCTGCCGTTCTCGATCCGCGTCCTTCTCGAAAACGCGCTACGCCACATGCGCCCCGGGCTCGCGGGCGAGCCGGTCGTGGACGCGCTGGCGCGCTGGGCCCCGCGCGACGAGAAGCGCGCCGAGCTGCCGTTCATGCCGTCGCGGGTGGTGCTGCAGGATTTCACCGGCGTTCCCTGCGTCGTGGATCTCGCGGGCATGCGCGACGCGATGGCCCGTCTGGGCGGCGACCCGCAGCGCATCAATCCGGTCGTCCCGGCGGATCTCGTCATCGACCACTCGGTGCAGGTCGACATCTTCGGCACGCCCGACGCCTTCGAGCGCAACGTCGCGCTGGAGTTCGACCGCAACCGCGAGCGCTACCTGCTGCTCCGCTGGGCGCAGCGGGCCTTCCGGAACTTCCGCGTGGTGCCCCCCGGGACGGGGATCGTTCACCAGGTCAATCTGGAGTATCTCGCCACGGTGGTTGCCGAGCGGGACGGTGACCTCTTCCCGGACACCTGCGTCGGCACCGACTCTCACACCACGATGATCAATGGCCTCGGCGTCGTCGGCTGGGGCGTCGGCGGCATCGAAGCCGAGGCGGTGCTGCTCGGGCAGCCGTACCCGATGCTCGTGCCCGATGTCACCGGCGTGAGGCTGACCGGCGCGCTTCCGGCCGGCGCGACGGCGACCGACCTGGTGCTCACGGTGACCGAGATGCTGCGCCGCCACGGCGTCGTCGGACGGTTCGTCGAATTCTTCGGGCCCGGTCTCACCGCGCTTGCCCTGCCGGACAGGGCGACGATCGCCAACATGTCGCCCGAATACGGCGCGACGATCGGCTTCTTTCCGGTCGACGCCGAGACGCTGCGCTACCTGCGCGCCTCCGGCCGCGACGAGATGACCGTCGCGCGGGTCGAGGCGTACTGCCGCGAACAAGGCCTCTTCCGCACCGAACAGTCGCCCGACCCGGAGTACACCGACACGCTCGCTCTCGATCTGGCGACGATCGAGCCGTCTCTGGCCGGCCCGCGCCGTCCGCAGGACCGGGTGCCGCTCGGGGGCGTTCCCGCCTCGTTCCGCAAGGCGCTGCCCACGTTGCTGCCGACGGGTCGCACCGAGGCGGCGGCGAGCACGGCCGGCGGCGGGGGGGTCGCGACCGCGGCTGCCGTCTCGGACGGCTCGGTGGTCATTGCCGCGATTACCTCGTGCACGAACACGTCGAACCCATCGGTCATGATCGGGGCAGGGCTGCTCGCAAAGAAGGCGGTCGAAGCGGGTCTGGACCGCAGGCCCTGGGTGAAGACATCGCTGGCACCCGGCTCGCGGGTCGTCACCGACTACCTCGAGGCGTCGGGAACGATGGCTCCCCTCGAGAAGCTCGGGTTCAACCTCGTCGGCTACGGCTGCACGACCTGCATCGGCAATTCGGGGCCGCTCCCGCATGAGATCCACCGCCAGATCGAGGAGAACAAGCTGGTCGTCGCGGCGGTGCTCTCCGGCAACCGGAACTTCGAAGCGCGCATCCACCCCCTCGTGCGGGCGAACTACCTGGCCTCGCCGATGCTCGTCGTCGCCTACGCGCTCGCCGGATCGGTGGACACCGACCTGGCGCGCGAGCCGCTGGGCTCGGGGAAGGGCGGGCGCCCCATCTATCTCAAGGACATCTGGCCGAGCCCCGGGGAAATCGCCGAGGCGATGGCCGGCGCGCTCTCGCCGGAGCAGGCGCGCAGCCGTTACGGGCAGGTCTTCGAGGGCGACGCGCGTTGGAAGTCGCTGCCGGTCCCCGAAGGCGGACGGTACGCGTGGGATCCGGCATCGACCTACGTCGCTTCGCCTCCCTTCTACGAGGGCATCGAGAGGCCGGCCTCCGACCCGCCGGCGATCCGCGGGGCGCGCGTGCTGGCGCTGCTCGGCGACTCGGTCACGACCGATCACATCAGCCCGGCCGGCTCGATCTCGGCGTCGGGCCCGGCGGGGCGCTGGCTTCAGGAGCACGGAGTGCCGCCGGCGGACTTCAACACCTACGGCGCGCGCCGCGGCCACCACGAGGTGATGATCCGCGGCACCTTCGCGAACACACGCATCCGCAACCAGATGACCGACCGCGAGGGCGGCTGGGCGCTTCACCTGCCCACCGGCGAGACGGTGTCGATCTTCGAGGCGGCGACGCGCTACGCGAAAGAGGGCACGCCTCTCGTCGTGCTCGCCGGGAAGGAATACGGCACAGGGTCGTCGCGCGACTGGGCCGCCAAGGGCACGATGCTGCTCGGGGTGCGGGCCGTGATCGCGGAAACCTATGAGCGCATCCACCGGAGCAATCTGGTCGGGATGGGCGTTCTGCCGCTGCAGTATCGGGCCGGCGAGAACGCCGCTTCGCTCGGACTGAGCGGCAAAGAGGCGTTCGACATCGATGGCTTCGAAAAGGGGATCACCCCCGGCATGAGCGTCACGGTGCGGGTGCGGGCCGAGGGCGGTCCGGCAAAGACCTTTCAGGCGATTCTGCGCGTGGATTCGCCCGTGGAGGCGGGCTACATCCGAAACGGCGGCATCCTGCCCGCCGTCCTCAGGGAGCTGCGCGCGCACTCAGGCGGCGAGGGCAAGGGGGGCCGCAGCACAGAGGGATCGCATGGTATTCCGTAGGCCGGGTCTGCTCGCGGCGATCGTCGTCTTCGGAGCGGTGGCGCTGGGTTGCAGCGCGCGGAAGGCGCGGCTCGAAGAGGAGCCCGAGCGGCAGACGCCCACCAACGCCTGGTTCATGCAGCAGCGCATGTCGGGGACCGCAAAGGTGCCGGGCGGCGCGCGCGAGCGCGCGCTTCAGGAAGCGCGAGCGGCGGCGCAGAACCGCGCCGCGGCCGGGGGCGTCAGCAGCGCTCCCGGCGTCTGGGTTCCGGCCGGACCGACGAATATCGGCGGCCGCGTGACGGCGCTGGCGCTCGATCCGAACAACGTGAATCACATCTGGGCCGGAGCGGCGGCGGGAGGCGTCCTGCACTCCACCGACGCCGGAACCACGTGGACGCCGGTCTTCGACTCCGTCCCGCTGCTGCCGGTCGGCGCGATCGCGACGCATCCCACCGACTCGAACACCGTGTACGTCGGCACCGGAGAGGCGAACGGGGCCGGGTACTCGTACGACGGCGACGGCGTCTTCAAGACGATCAACGGCGGGGCCACCTGGACGGCGCTCGGACTCGCCGAATCGAAGCGCATCGGCCGGATCGCGATCGATCCTGTGACCCCGGACCGGGTGTTCGTCGCCGCGACGGGGGACGTCTACACGCCGGACTCCTTCCGGGGCGTGTATCGCTCGACGAACGGCGGCGCGTCGTGGACCCGGGTGCTGTTCGTGGCGAATACGGCGGGCGCCGTGGATCTGGCCATCGATCCTTCGAACACGAACCGGATCTTCGCCGCGATCTGGGAGCACTACAGCACCCCGACCGCGTGGATCGCCGGCGGCACGAACAGCGGTCTCTGGCGCTCGCAGGACGGCGGCGACACCTGGACCCGTCTCACGAGCGGTTTGCCTGCCGCTTCGCCGACCGTGGGGCGGATCGGAATTGCCATCGCCGCGTCGAGCCCGTCCACCGTCTACGCGCTGTATCTCAACGATCCCGGGAACCTGATCGGCGTCTACAAGTCCACCAACTCGGGGAACACCTGGGCGCGGGTGGATCCCGTCGGCGGGCCCCTGCAGACCTTCAACGGCGGCTACGGCTACTACTTCGCCCAGATCCGCGTGGACCCGGCGGACGCGAACCGGGTCTTCGCGCTCGACGTGTACTGGGCGATCTCGACGAACGGCGGCGCGAACTGGACCGTCCGTACGTCGGGGCTCCACGTGGACCACCACGATCTGCTGATCACACCGGGCCGCCTGATCATGGGGAACGACGGGGGGATCTACACGAGCACCAACGGCGGCACCAACTGGACGAAATCCCCCAATCTGTTCATCTCTCAGTTCTACGACCTCGGCATCGACCCCGTGAACCCGCTGAATCGCTACGGCGGTCTTCAGGACAACGGCTCGGTGCGCACCACGACCGGCGGCCAGTCGAACTGGACGAGCGTGAACGGGGGGGACGGGTTTCACTGCGAGGTGGACCCGATCGCTCCGCTGCGCGTCTATTGCGAGTCGCAGTACGGCAACATCGTCCGCTCCAGCAACGGCGGCGCGTCGTTCTCCTCGGGCGTGAGCGGAATCTCCCCCTCGGACCGGACGAACTGGAACGCTCCGATCGTGCACGACCCCGCTCAGACCCAGCGGCTGTATACGGGCACGTATCGGGTCTACCGCTCCACGAACGGCGCCGCGAACTGGACCGCGATCAGCGCCGATCTGTCGAACGGGCAACCCATCGCCGCCGAGGGAGAAGCCGGCGGCATTCCCGACCGCAGCGGCCGCGCGCACCTGGCGAGCACCGTGGATGGCACCGTGACGACGATCGCCGTCTCGCCGCTCGACGGCAACATCCTCTGGGTCGGCACCGACGACGGCAACGTGTGGGTGACGACCAACCAGGGCGGCGCGTGGACGCAGGTGGATGTGCCGGGGCGCACCGAGTGGGTGACGCGCGTGGAGGCCGATCCGTTCTCCTCGCAGTCGGCGTACGCGACGTTTTCGGGGTACCGCAACGGCTCGAAGCAGCCGCGCGTCTTCCGAACGACGAACCTGGGCAATACCTGGACCGACATCGGCGGCGACCTGCCCGACGCGCCGGTGAACTGCCTGAACGCCGATCCGCTCTGGCTCGGCCGGCTCTTCGCGTGCACGGACATCGGGGTCTACGTCACCGACGACTGGGGGGTGTCGTGGCTGCCGATGGACGGCGGCATGCCTCCGATCGTGGTGCACGATCTCGATCTTGTGCCGTCGCCGCGCACGCTCTTCGCCGGCACCCACGCGCGGAGCATGTATTCCTACAGCCTGACGCAGCTTCCTCCGCCGGACCGCGACGGCGACGGCACGATCAACGTGCTCGACTGCGCGCCCGACGACGGCGGAGCGTTCGCCGTGCCGGCCGAGGTCACGGGACTGATCGTCGCTCCCGACGAGCAGACGCTGTCGTGGAGCGTCCTGTCGCCGAACGCCGGCAGCGGAACGAGCTATCAGGTCGTGCGTGGCATCGCGGGGGAGTGGCCGGTCGGCTCCGGAGGATCGGAGAGCTGCCTCGAGACCGGAACGCCCGCTCTGTCGGGCTCCGATTCGTCGCTGCCGCCCGCGGGATCGGCGTTCTGGTATCTCGTGCGCGCGAAGAACTCGTGCGGGAACGGAGGCTACGGCCTCACGAGCGCCGGAGGGCCGAGGCCCGCCACCGCCTGCCCGTAGTCATCCCCGGACAGGCGGGTTCTGCGGGTCATCGCCCGCCGATGATTCCGCCGATGTCGAGGCCGCCGAGCAGGCCGCCTTCCTCGCGGCGCCCGCCGCCGGCCCGAGGCGAGGCGGCGATGATCCGGTCGGCGAGGCGGGAGAGCGGAAGCGACTGCAGCCAGACCCGGCCCGGCCCTGTCAGCGTCGCGAAGAACAGCCCCTCGCCGCCGAACAGCACCGTCTTGATCTTGCCGACGAACTGGATGTCGTAAGTGACCGACGGCTGGAGAGCGACCAGACAGCCTGTGTCCACGCGCAGCGTCTCGCCGGCCTGCAGGTCGAGCGCATTCACCGTGCCGCCGGCATGCACGAAGGTCAGGCCATCTCCCTGCAGGCGCTGCATGATGAATCCCTCGCCGCCGAACAGACCGACGCCGATCCGCTTCTGGAAGGCGATGCCGATCGACACGCCGCGCGCGGCGCAGAGGAACGAGTCCTTCTGGCAGATCAGCTCGCCGCCGAGCGTGGCGAGATCCATCGGCAGGATCTTTCCGGGGTAGGGCGCGGCGAACGCGACCCGCTCGATCGAGCGGCCCGGGTTCGAGAAAACGGTCATGAACAGGCTCTCGCCGGTCAGGATCCGCTTCCCGGCGCCGAGCAGCGCGTCGAAGACACCGGAAGGCTGCCCCTGCTTCGAGCCGTCGCCGAAGATCGTGTCCATCTCGATGCCGCGGGTCATGTACATCATGGTGCCGGCCTCGGCGACGGTCGCCTCGCCGGGATCGAGCTCCACCTCGACGTACTGCATTTCGTTTCCGAGGATTTTGAAGGCGATGTCGTGCGCCTGGCGCCCCGGCGCGGCGGGGATCGGCGCGGCGGCGACCGGCTTGAGATGCGCGGCGAACTTCGGCACCTCGCGCAGCGGCGTCCATCCCGTCATCCCCTGCGTGAAGAGAAGCGTCTTCTCGTCGATGCTGCCGTTCTGGAGATTCGCGAGGATCTCCTCCGCGGAGACGGGGCCGACCTGGTGGCCGCCGATCGCCATGAACCACCGGGGGGCGTCGCTCATGCGGGCTCCTGCTGCGCTTCGATTTCCGACGCGGCGGTCTGTTCGATGCGTGCGGTCGCGGCCGGATCGAGACCCAGGTGCGCCGCGAGCTGCGCCAGATAGATCCGTTCGGCGCCGTTCACTCCTTCGTCGGCCCTCACGATGGCGAAGGCCAGCGCGTACGCCGCTTCCTTCTGCTTCGGGTCGGTGATCCCGGCGACGAGGACGGCGAGCGGCTGCGGGGAGTCCAGCTCGGCCTGGGCGAGCGCCTCGACGCCGGCCTTGCGCGCATGCTCGAGCAGTGTGCGCCGCTCGGCCTCGCCCAGCGTTCCGTCGGAACGCGAGGCGGAAATGGCGAGGCGGACCAGCCGGACGACCTCAGGCGGCGGCGCCGGCGCGGCGGGTGAGGGCACCGGGCCGCCGCCCCCCCCGGCAGGGTAGAAGCCGCCCTGGTCCGGCACGGTGGTCTTCGGGTTGAGGGTGTCGAACATGCCCCACGCGACCCCGGCGGCCCCGAGGAGCGTCGTGGCGTTGATCAGGGAGCTGCCGCGCGAGGAAAACAGCCGCCGGCTGCGCCGGGAGCGCTTGCGCCGGCCGCCGAGCGCGCCGGCCAGCACGCTGCCGATCAGATCTTCGACGTCCATCGGATGACGGAGGATAGCGCAAATCGCGCGCCCGTCACGGGCTAGACTCCCACCGATGCGCGCGCGCCGACTCATCGCCCGGGCTGCGGCGGCGGCCGTCTTCGCGATCGCCGCGCGCGGAGCCGGCGCCTTCACGCCGCTCGACCAGGCAAAGACCTTCACGCTGGAGAACGGCCTGCGGGTCGTCACGCTGCACGATCCGGCGCAAGCGGTCGTCGCCGTGCAGATGCTCTACACCGTCGGCGCGCGCAACGAGCCCCCGGGTCAGACCGGCATCGCGCACTTCGTGGAGCACATGCTGTTCCGCGGAACGAAGAAGTTCGGGCTCGACGACATCACCGGCGTCATCGAGCGCGCAGGCGGGGAGTGGCACGGCTACACCCACCTCGACGAAACGACCTTCTTCGAGGCGGCGCCCCGGGCGCTGCTCCCGACGCTGCTCGCCCTCGAGGCCGACCGCATGACCTCGGCCCGCATCGCTCCCGGCGAGGTTGAGGCGGAGCGGGGAGCGATCTGGCAGGAATACCGCGGCTATCAGCAGGACCCGCGCTCGGATCTCCTGGACCTGACGCTCGCCACGCTCTTTCAGCAGCACCCGTACCGGAACAACACGATGGGCTGGGAGAGCGACCTTGCGGCGATCACCGCGGAGGATCTGCGGGTGTTCTACGACCGCTACTTCGGGCCGCGGAATGCCGTGCTCGCGATCGCGGGCGATTTCGATCCGGCGGGAATCGAGAAGCAGGTGCGCGGGGCGTTCGGGGCGATCCCCGCGCGCGGGGAGAGCACAGAGGTCCGCACGATCGAGCCGCCGCTCCAGGGGAGCCGGCGCGTCGAGCTGCGCCGTCCCGGCGCGGCACCCGCGCTCATGATCTCGTTTCTCGCGCCGCCGCCCTCGCAGCCGCGCGCCTTCGCGACACTCCTGGTGCTCGACGCGATCCTGGGCCGGGCGAAGAGCCTGAGCTTTCTCGACACCCAGGGCGATCAGGTCACCGGCTCAGGAGTGCGGTCGGCAGGCCGCCTCAATGCGCTTCTCTTGCAGGGGCTCGCCGATTGGCTCGGCACGGCGGCGGCGCCAACACGATATCCGTTCCACTGGTCGCTGTACGCGACCGGGCCGGTCGCAGTCGAGGGGGCGTTGTTCGAGGAGCTGCGTCAGGCGGGCGGGACGGTGACTGCAGACACTGTCGAATACGCCGTGCGCGAGCTCCGCGACGCGGATCTGCGGGCAACCGACTCGCTCATCGAGCGCGCGCACGAAATGGCGTTCTGGACGGCGATCGGCGGCCTCGACGCGCGCCACGACGTGCAGGCCGCTCTCGGCCTGGTCTCGCCCGACGAAGTCCGCGCGCTGGCGCGATCGCTCACCCGCGACAGGGCGGCGATCGGGCTCGTGACCGGGGGAGAGCCGGCGAACCCGGCTCCGCCGAAGCAGCCAGAGTGGTTCATTATCTTGGGGCTCGAGCGCGCCTCACTCGCCGCCGCACAGGCCGCGACAGTCTCCACCCCTCCGGCGCGGCGCGATCTGATCTTCGACGCGCGCCCCGGCATGCCCACATTCGCTTTGGCGGCGGCGATCTCCCCGCCGCGCGATCTCGACTCGCCGGCGCTGGAGCCCTTGCTGGGGACACTCGGCGTTCGCATGGATGCGACGGGGCCCGGGGAGGGAGCGCTCGGGCGACGGGGCATTACGGCGGTCTCCGCGACGGGGCCCGCCGAGTCGCTCGAGCCGGCGCTGCGGGTCCTGCGCGAGATGATTCTCCGCGGACAATCGGTCGCGACGTCAGCTCCCGGCTCGGATTCCGATGATCCAGAAGAGCGGGCGCGAGCGCTGCTGATCGAGCGGCTGCCGCCGGCAATCGCGCCTTCCGTCGCCCTCCCGATCGCAGTCATCTCGCCGTGGAAGGACTATTCGGTTCTGGCGGCGGTTCAGCCCGCAACGGAAGCGCTTCCGTCCGTGAGCCCCGCAAGCGGCGCGGGCGAGGCGTCAGGAGCCGCGGCGCTGCGGCCGGGGACTGTCTGCTCCGCCATTCCCGGCTTGACGCAAGGGCGGCTCGTCGTGGCGATCCCCGGCGACAAGGACTCCGAGGCCCTGTCGGCGCTCCGGTGGATCCTCCACCACGACTACGCGGGCAGACTCGGCAGGAAGGTGATCACGGATCTCGGGCTGGCGTATTCGATGGACAGCGAGGCAGTCGTCACGGGCACTCAGTTCGCCTGGTTCAGCATGGCCGCGGACGCCGCGGCTCTCGACCGGCTGGTTGCCGCGATCGATGACGTGCTCGCCCGCGCATCGAATGACATCAACGCCGCCGAGCTGGCGGCCTGGCAGTCCTCGGTCGCGGGTTCCGCGGCGGTGCGTCTGGCGGACCCTGAACAGGCCGCCGACTACTGGATGGACGCATTGCTCCGGGGGTGGAATTCCGGTGCGGCCGCCGCTGAATCCGCTGCGGCCCGGCAGTTGACCCTCGAGCGGCTGCGGGCCTTCGCCGCCCGCGCCCTGGACCCTAAACGGCGAGTCGTCATCCGGATCGCGCCGACGTGCCTGGCGCCCCCTCCGTCCATTGCAGAGAGCCCGCCATCGGAGTAGCTTCCAAGCCTCGATTGGAGGACTTCATGTTGACATCGCGACGCCTCACGAAGTTCGCGGGTCTGGCCGCGATTCTCGGTCTCTGTCTCGTATCGGCGCCGGTCCTTCGGGCCGGTGCCGGCTCCAAGGCGCCCAAGCCGCCGGCGGACATCAGCGGAACCTGGTACGGCGACTTCAAGGCGGGGAAGGACACCGGCACTGTGGACCTGAGCGTCACCCAGTACGGGGCCGACTGCACGTTCACGGCGACCGCCCACGGCGATGACGGATCCACGGTCTACGTGAACGGCACCCTCGTGATGAACGGCTCGAAGGCCGAGGGCGACGCCACGATCGACGATGGTTCGATCATCACCGCGGGTGTGAAGGGCAAGATCTCCGAAAAGAGCGGCGCCCTCAAGCTCACATTCAGCAGCGCCGATGGCAAGGCGAAGGTCACCCTGTACCGACCGATTTGACCGGAGGACACCATGAGCATTCTCCAGCGCACACGGAGGGTTGCAGCCCTCGCGGGGATCCTTGGTCTCTGCCTCTTCTCGGCGTCCGCGATTCAGGCGGGAGCCATCGAGGCGTCGAAGGCTCCCAAGACGCCACCGAACATCAACGGCTCCTGGTTCGGCGACTTCAAGGCCGGCAAGGAGCACGGCACGGTGCTCGTGGACATCACGCAGAACGGGAATGACTGCACCTTCACCGCGTTCGCGCAGAACGACGACGGCTCGACCGCGACGGTCAACGGCTCCTTCACCATGAACGGCAAGAAGATCGTCGACGGTGCAGCGACGATCGACGACGGCTCGATCGTCCAGGGGGCGAGCGTGTCGGGGAAGGCGGCGAAGGACGGCAGCAGCGTGAAGCTCATTCTCGAGAACGCGGACGGCAAGGCCAAGGCGACCGTCTTCCCGGATTAGCCGCGCGATTCCGAGATGCGACGGGCGCGAGGGCTTCTGGGCCCCGCGAAGGCTATTGCGACACCCGGAGCATCGGAGTAGGTTGAAAACCGCTATCGGGAGGGGCCTATGACCACACCGCGTCGCACGTGGAAGATCGCAGGGTTCGCGGGTACCCTCAGTCTCTGCCTCGTTTCGATGCCGGGGGCGCCGGCCAGCGACTTGGAGCTCTCAACGGGACCCAAAGGGCCGCCGGACATCACCGGCTCCTGGACCGGAACACACAAGCGTCCCGGTGCATTCGGCGGACCCATCGATCTGAACATCGTCCAGAGCGGTCTCTATTACACATTCACCGGATCGGCCGACGGCGACGACTATTGGACCGGCGTCTCGCTCAGAGGCGACTTCCGGCTCGACGTCAGTGGCAGAAAGATTCTGTACGGAGTCGCCTGGATCGCCGGTAACGCAGTCGGTGACTCGTCCGCGATCCTCGGCGGAAGGGTTTCGAAGCACGGCGAGGCGATAAAGCTCGAGTTCGTGGTCCTGGGCAACGACGTGAAGGCGACGCTGCACCGCCCGAATTGATCGGGCGTCCGAGGTGAAGCGGGCGCAGAGCCTGATCGTTCTCTGCGCGCTCGCGCCTTTCAGTGATTCCCCGGCGGCTGAGCCCCGGATTCCTCCGGGCGTTGTCCGTCAGGTGGAGCAGTCCGAGGCCCTGCCGCCTTTGTGCCCGCGCCCTTCGGGGGCGGCGGTCGCCGCCTCCGAAGTTCTGCGGCTGATCGAGAGCGGCGAGGACGTCGATCTGAGCGGCCGCGTCATCGAGGGGAGCCTGGAATGGCCGCGCCCCGGCGCGGCGGACAGTGAGGCTGCCGGCGGCGCAAGACGGATGACCGGTGCGCTGCAACTCGACGCGGCCCAGATCGGGGGCAACCTTGCGCTGCGCGGTGTCGTCGTCGCCGGTAACCTGTCGCTTCATTGCACCGAGGTGAGAGGCGGGCTCGACCTCGGGGCCACCGACGTGCGCGGAAAGCTCGATGCGAGCCGCATGATCGTCGTGGGGCCGGCACGCCTCGAGAACGTGACCACGACGCAGGAGCTGACGTTCGGGATGGCGCGGTTCGAGGGAGGCCTGGATCTCTCCGGCGCGCGCATCGGCGGCGCAGTGCGCGCGCCGTCGCTGCAGGTGGCGGCCGACCTGACGCTGCGCGGCGGGTCGAACGGGGGCCTGTTCTTCTCCCGGGCGCACATCGGGGGCGCCACGATCCTGCAGGACCTGCTCGTGGCTGGGGGGCTCTCGGGCGGGCAGGCGGAGTTCATGAAGGGGCTCACGATGAGCTCGGTCCGGTTCCGTGAGCGGATCGACCTGGCCGACGGCGCCATTGGAGCTGCCCTGACGATTCGCGATCTGGAGTCACGCGGACCGATCCTCATCTCACCGGAGTCATGCGATGCGCTCGAGATGACCGGTGTCCGCGCCGAAGGGGGCCTGTCGCTCTGGGACGGCCGCTTCAAGCGCGCGAAGCTCGAGGACGTGATCGTGAAAGGCGACGCGACGCTGGACGATGCGCATTTTCTGGGGCCGGTGGAGTTCCGCCGCTCCACGCTTGGGGAGCGCTTCAGCGCGGACGAGACCGAGTTCCGCGATCGCTGCCTCTTCGCGTCGACGCGGATCCCCGGAGACGATCCGCTCTCCGCCGCGCACTTCCGCGTGCCGCCCACGATCGTAGATGCAGAGATCCGTCCGCCGGCGCGGGAGAATCCCGGCGAGGACGAGGACGAATCGGACGATTGAACCGCTGTCCCAGCCGCCGATCGGCGGCTGACCCTGGCCGCGGCGCCGCCCTCCGGCGTATCGTCCGCTGATGGCGCGGGCCCCGTTCGTCGCGATCCGGTTCGATATGGCGGCCGAAGGAGCGCCCGGCCGGGATGCCATCGTCGCGCGTGTCGCCGCCGAGATCGCCGCCGGACGCCTGCCTGCCGGCTCGCGCATGCCGCCGGTACGCGTGCTAGCGCATCAGCTCGGCATCTCGAAGAACACCGTCTCCGCGGCGTACGACGAGCTGGCCGCCCGCGGCCTGATCGTCTCGAGCGAGCGCGACGGCGTATTCGTCGCGGCTCCGCCGGCCCCGGCCGCCGCGGGATCGCAGGCGGCGCGCCGGCCGCCGGCACGGGCGGCGCTGCGCGGCGCCACGGTGAGCCAGCGTCCGGCCCAGGAGCCGGGGGTCATTCATCTGTCGTCCGTTTTCATCGACCCCGACCTGCTGCCACGCGACCGGCTGGCCGACTGCGTGCGCTCGGTGCTCGGTTCGCCGGGCCTGAAGCCGTATTACGACGACCAGGGCTATCCGCCTCTGCGCGAGGCGATCGCCGCACGGCTGACGGCGCGCGGGATGGACGTGCGGACCGACGATGTGGTGCTGACGAGCGGCAGCCAGCAGGCGCTCGACATGATCTGCCGCGCGCTCGTGACGCGGCGCATCGCCACGGAGAGCCCCGCATACGCGATCGGCAAGCAGCTCTTCGAGTCGTACGACCTCGAATACACGGGGCTCCCGATCGATCCGTTCGGCGGGCTCGATCTCGATGCCTGGGAGCGCGCGCTCCGGGCCGCGCGGCCTTCGGTGTTCTACGGCATCACGTCGTTCCAGAATCCGACCGGCTATTCGTACGCCACGCACGAGCTGATGCGTCTGCTCGACTGGTCGGCGGAGCTGGGGTTCGGACTCGTGGAGGACGACTGGGGCTCGGACATGCTGTCGCACTCGGAGTACCGTCCGACGCTGCGCGCGCTGGGGGGGCGCAGCGTGCTCTACGCCAACTCCTTCACGAAGAAGCTGCTGCCGGCTCTGCGCATCGGGTTTCTTGCGGGGGACGAAGAGAGCGTCCCGGCGCTCGTCGCGGCCAAGCGGGTCGCCACCCTCGGCAATCCGGCGCTCATCGAGGCGGCGCTGTTCGAGTTCCTCGACCGGGGCTACTACGACACGCACCTCGCCTCGATGCAGGAGGCGCTCGACCGGAAGTACGCTCTTTGCCTGGAGCGCCTGCGCGCGAAGATGCCCGAAGGGGTCCGCTGGACGATGCCGGGCGGGGGTCCGGTCCTCTGGCTGGAGCTGCCGCCGGAAGTGTCGGTCGAGGCCCTGCGCAGCCGCTGCCTGAAGGAGGGCGTCCTGATCGATTCCTCTGCGCCCGCGTTCACGGGGCCGCCGCATCTGAACGGATTCCGCCTGGGGTACGCGCAGCCGAAGGCCGAAGCGCTCGAGCGGGGGATCGAGATCCTGGGGCGCGAGATCGATCGCGAGCGCGAGGCGGTCTCGGCGGTCCGGACGGCGGGGGGGCACCGATGACCGAAAAGCATCCGCTCGACCCCGATCCGCACACGCAGCTCGCCGCCTGGTTCAGCGAGGCAAAGCAGGCCGGTGTGCGCGACCCGGAGGCGGTCTCGCTCGCAACGGCGGCGCCGGACGGCCGGCCGTCGGTGCGCATCGTCTACTACCGCGGCACACGCGAAGGCGAGCTGCGGTTCTTCACGAACTACGTCAGCCGCAAGGCGCGGGAGCTCGAGGCCAATCCGCGCGCGGCGCTCCTCTTCTTCTGGCAGCCGCTCTCGAGGCAGGTGCGCGTGGAGGGTGTGGTGCGCCGCTCTCCGGCGGAGGAATCCGATGAATACTTCGCCGGCCGCGAGCGCACGTCGCAGATCGGCGCGTGGGCGTCGCGCCAGAGCGAGCCGGTTCCGAGCCGCGAGGCGCTGCTCGCGGCGGTGAGGGCGCTGGAGACCCGCTTCGCCGGCGGCACGGTGCCCCGGCCGGAATTCTGGGGCGGGCTGCGGCTGCGCCCGGACCGCTTCGAGTTCTGGCAGGGAAGAGAGCACCGCCTGCACGACCGGTTTGTCTATCTGCCGAAGGGCGGCCGCTGGGAGATCACGAGGATCTCCCCGTAGCTATGGACAGGCGGCCGGCGCCGGACGGCGCGCTCCCGAGCCGGTAATGCCAAGGCCGCGTTCGACGCCGCCTGCATCGCGGTGCGTTCGCAGATAGAAGTACCCCTCTCCGGGCGGCGGCAGCAGCGGATCGGTGAAGTTCGTGTCAGAAGGGTTTGGATCGAGGTTGGTTACGCAGACACCATAGCCTCCGTCCGGGAATCCATCCCCGTCGCCGTCGGCGAGCCCGGAGAGAAGTCCGCGATACATGCCGTACGACACCGCACCCGTGACCGGGGGCCAGGAGATCGTCGTGCCATTCGCCGAGAAGTGAATCCGCGTGCCGGAGCCGCCGCGCAGCGCCGGTCTGTCGAACGGGAATAGCCCCTGCGCGACTCGCGGATCGGTCAATCCATTGGCGAGGAAGTCCGAAAGCGGCTGCACCTGTGGACCCGGGACACTCACCGGAAGCAGCGGGTCCTCGTTCGTGCGGAACCGGTTGGCGTTGTTGCCGGCCGAATAGAATCCGATCACCTGTGGCAGGTTCCCCAGCGCGCCGTTGTGCATGAAACTCGTCTTCAGACCCACATTGCGCAGGGTGGGCACCTTGAACCGGCCGTCGTCGACCGGATTGCCGGTGATCGCCGAGCGACCCGGGTCCTCGACGATCGGCCGCAGCCCGACATTGCGGAATGTATTGTCGGTGAACAGCGGCGGCGCGTGGCAGATGACGCAGGCCTCGCTCTGAAACGTGTTCCAGCCTTGCCGTTGCTGGAGAGTCAGGGCGGCGGGATCACCCCCGACGAAGCGGTCCCATGGCGTGTCGTTGGGAACGAGCGTGCGCTCGTAGGAAGCGATCGCGAGCGCGATCCGCGCCGGGGTAATTGCCTGATCCCCGAATGCCGACTGGAAGAGCGCCGGATAATCGGGCTGCGGGGCCAGCACCCCCGCCACGTCGGGTGGCAGCGCATCGGCGAGGGCCAGAGGGCGCACCACGCGAAGGCGGTTCACCACGTCGTCCCAGGTGCGCCCTTCGCGCCCCATCTCGACGACGCTCATGATGGGCGCGAGCGACTGGCTTTCGAGCGAGCCGCCGTTCGCAATGATCACCGTGCCAGACAGCGGATCGGTGAACGTGGAGGAGGCGCGACCGTCCCAGAAGACTTCGGGCGCGTAAGCCGGCGCTCCGAAGTAGGGGTTGGTCGCGCGGCCGGTGACCTGCGGAGCTGCGCCGAAGACCGGGTCGGTCACATACGCACCCGACGCGCTCATGTGGGAGACGCCGGGCGATCCAATGATGTCGTCGGGAGTCAGGAGCAGACCGTCGCGGCCGGGGTTCCGCTTGAGACGCGGGCCCAGATCTCCGCCCGCGACCGAAGGCAGGTGGCACGTGCCGCAGGCGACCGTGTCGTCGCCGGAGATCTGCTCTTCCCAGAACAGGATCTTTCCCAGCACGGCCTTCTGAGGTGTGATCGGATTCGCGGGAGGCACCGGGACGGGCGGCATCGCCGCGCGTGCGGCCCCACCCCACAGTGCAGCGAGCAGCACGACCGCCGGAAGCGCTTTCATGGGAACCCCCTGACGGGAGCTTACTGAAAGTGCGGAGCTGGGAAAAGGAGGTTCATGCGGAACGTCAGCAGGCGGCGGCGGAGAGACGGCCGTGGTGATCGTCGCGGCGGATGACGAGCAGAGTCATGTCGTCCGCAGGCCGGCCCGCGGCCAGATAGGAGCGCAGCTCCGACAGGCAGGCGGCCGCGAGCTCCTGCGGCGACTCCGTGGACGCCGCGCGCAGCAGCGCGACCAGCCGCTCCGCGCCGAATTCCTCGCCGCTCGCGCTGCGCGCTTCCGTGAGCCCGTCGGTATAGAGCACGAGCGACTCGCCGGGGTCCACCCGCACCGTCTCGGAGATGTAGTCCGACGAGGGGATCAGCCCGAGCGGAAAGCCGCCCGTGCAGAGCGCGGTCGGCCCGCCCGCGCCCAGGTGATAGGGCGGCACGTGGCCGGCGTTGCACATCTCGACGGTGCCGTCGGGCAGCGCCCGGCCGACGACGAGCGTCGCGTATTCGGCTTCGTCCGACTTGGAGAGCAGCCGGTTCGCGCGGCTGGCCAGCTCCGCGACGCCGACTCCTTCGGCGATCGTCGCGCGCAGAAGCGCGTGCATGTGCGCCATGCGCAGCGCGGCCGACACCCCCTTGCCCGACACGTCGCCCAGCAGGAACCAGAGCACCGGATCGGGGCCGTCGCACGCGATGAGATCGCAGGCGTCTCCGCTCACGGGGCCGGCGGGGCGATACCGGAAGTGAGCGGTCCAGCCGGCGTGCCGCAGGTCCTGCGTGGGGAGCAGCGACTGCTGAATGCGAGTCGCGCGCTCCAGGTCGCGCTCGAGGGAGCGCATCTGCTCCTGCGACAGATTGCAGAGGCAGTACTGGATGAGCGGGTTTTCCTCCAGCTCGTGGTCATGGAAGGCGCCGCCGCAGACGGAGCAGAGGCCGTACGTGCCGGTGTCGAGCCTCTCGAGCGCCGCGTCCACCGTCATCATGAGCCGGATCAGATCCTCGGCTTCGGTGTCGCCGCGCAGCGCATGGGCCAGACGCTCACGACGACTCGCAAGCTCGGCACGAAGTCTCAACTGCAGGGCCGGGTCCAATGCGCGCTCCGGGGGAGAACACTTCGATGATACTGGATCTCAGACCGGCCGGCACCGGTGCATGGAAACGAAAAGGGCTGACCTGGAACAGGTCAGCCCTTGGATGAGCGCGGGGGGGTATGGGGAGCCGCTAGGCCTTCTTCGACTCGATCCGCATGCCGTAGAACGACCGGTAAACGAAGAACGCCGAGACCACGAAGAAGACCGCCGCGAGCGTGTGCGTCAGGCCGGTGCCCTTCGTCGCGGCAATGCTCACCGCCAGCTCCACGGCCAGGAGACCGAAGAGGGTGGTGAACTTGATGACCGGGTTCATCGCGACCGACGAAGTGTCCTTGAACGGGTCGCCCACGGTGTCTCCGACGACGGTCGCGGCGTGGAGCGGAGTGCCCTTTTCCTTCAGCTCGACCTCCACGACCTTTTTGGCGTTGTCCCATGCGCCGCCGGCGTTCGCCATGAAGATCGCCTGAAAGAGCCCGAACAGGGCGATCGACACGAGATACCCGATGAAGAAGAACGGCTCGAAGAACGCGAAAGCGAGCGTGGAGAAGAAGATGGTCAGGAAGATGTTGAACATTCCCTTCTGGGCGTACTGGGTGCAGATCTCGACCACCTTCTTGCTGTCCGCGACCGAGGCCTTGGTCGCCCCTTCGAGACGGATGTTCTTCTTGATGAACTCGACCGCGCGATAGGCCCCGGTCGAGACCGCCTGGGTCGAGGCGCCGGTGAACCAGTAGATGACCGCGCCGCCGCAGATCAGCCCGAGCAGGAACGGCGGGTGGAGCAGAGACAGCTTGTCGAGATTCTGCGAGAGGCCGTGCGTCAGGGCCACGATGATCGAAAAGATCATCGTGGTCGCGCCGACGACGGCGGTGCCGATGAGCACCGGCTTGGCGGTCGCCTTGAAGGTGTTGCCGGCGCCGTCGTTCTCCTCGAGCAGGTGCTTTGCGCGGTCGAACGCCGGCTCGAAGCCGAAGTCCTTCTTGATCTCGGCCTTCACGTTGGGGATCTGCTCGATCACCGAGAGCTCGAAGACCGACTGCGCGTTGTCGGTCACGGGGCCGTAGGAGTCCACGGCGATCGTCACGGGCCCCATCCCCAGGAACCCGAAGGCCACCAGACCGAAGGCGAAGACCGCCGGGGCGATCATCAACGCCGAGAGCCCCGTGGTGCTGACCCCCCAGGCGATGCCCATGAGCAGGACGATCGCGAGCCCCAGCCAGTAGGCGCTGAAATTTCCGGCGATCAGACCGGACAGCACGTTGAGCGACGCGCCGCCCTCGCGGCTGGACGTGACGACCTCGCGCACGTGCGCCGACTCGGTGGACGTGAAGATCTTGACCAGCTCGGGGATGATCGCGCCGGCCATCGTGCCGCAGGTGATGACGGTCGAGAGCTTCCACCAGAGCGTCGGGTCGCCGCCCAGGTCGGGGATCAGCATGTACGACACGATGTAGGTCAGGGCGACGGAGACGAATGAGGTCAGCCAGACGAGCTGGGTGAGCGGCGCCTCGAAGTTCATCTTGTCGGCGGAGCCGTGGCGGGCCCTGGTGATCGCCTCGTTGATCAGATACGACCCGCCCGACGCGAGCACCATCATCACGCGCATCACGAAGATCCAGACCAGGAGCTGGACCTGGATCGCCGGTTCCTTCACGGCGAGCAGGATGAACGAGATCAGCGCCACACCGGTTACGCCGTAGGTTTCGAAGCCGTCGGCGGAGGGACCCACCGAGTCGCCCGCGTTGTCGCCGGTGCAGTCCGCGATGACCCCCGGGTTTCGCGCGTCGTCTTCCTTGATGTTGAAGACGATCTTCATGAGGTCCGACCCGATGTCGGCGATCTTCGTGAAGATGCCGCCGGCGATACGCAGCGCCGCGGCGCCGAGCGACTCGCCAATCGCGAAGCCGATGAAGCAGGGGCCTGCGTACTCGCCGGGGACGAACAGCAGGATGCAGAGCATGAGCAGCAGCTCGACCGAAATCAGCATCATGCCGATGCTCATGCCGGCCTGCAGCGGAATCGCGTAGCAGGGGTACGGCTTGCCCTTCAGGCTCGCGAAGGCGGTGCGGCTGTTGGCGAAGGTGTTCACCCGGATGCCGAACCAGGCGACTCCCGCCGAGCCCGCGATGCCGACCAGGCTGAACAGGATGATGATCGCCACGCGGGCGGCGGGCATGTGCTGCAGCACGCCGAAGTAGAAGACCATGATCGTGCCGATGAACAGCTCGAGGATCAGGATGAATTTCGCCTGCGTGATGAGATAGGTCTTGCAGGTCTCGTAGATCAGCTCCGAAATCTCCTGCATCGACTTGTGGACCGGCAGCGCCTTCAGACGCATGAAGATGATCATTCCGAAGGCGAGACCGAGGGCGCAGACGACGAGGCCGCCCATCAGCAGCGTGCGGCCGCTCGTGCCGCCCAGGAACGACGAATGGCCGAGATCGGGGAGGACGAGGTTGGCCTCGCCGCCGGCATGGGGAGCGGCGGCGTCGGGCGCCGCCACAGGCGTGTCGGTGGCGGCCAGCGCATCGGGGGCGGCGGCCCAGCCGGCGAAGACGGTCAGGGCGATCAGGCCGGCCAGAAGCACGGCGCGGACAGTCCGGGCGGAAGAATGCGTCATCACGCTCATGCGTACCTCTCGCTTGGAATCGTCTGGAGGGGTTGGCCGCCTGCGTGAATGCAGACGCTTCAGCACCCGAATACGCTGCCCTGGCCCATCGGGAGGGCCGGAAAGCGGCCGTTTATACCATGAATCGGCCCTTCATCGGTCCGACCTGCGATTGGGTGAGACCGAAGCGCCCGGCTCGCGTATGAGTCTGCGGCGATGGGGGATCCGGCGGCCCCCGGCCGGAAGGAGGACGCGTGCTGGCGATCCGCAGTCTCGTGAAGGTGTACCCGGGCCCGGTGGCCGCGCTTCAGGGGGTGAGCCTCGACATCGGCAAGGGGATGTTCGGGCTGCTGGGGCCGAACGGCGCCGGCAAGACGACTCTCATGCGCATCCTTGCGGGTCTGCTGGAGCCGACCTCGGGCACGGTGACACTGGAGGGGCGCAGCGTCCTCGACGACACCGGCTGGCTGTGGTCTCGGCTCGGCTATCTGCCGCAGGAGTTCGGGTTCTATCCGCACCTGACCGGCGAGGCGATGTTGATTCACCTGCTGCGCCTGAAAGGCGTGTCTGCGCCGGCCGGCGAAAAGAAGCTGGCGGGAGAGCTGCTCGAACGCGTCAATCTTTCCTTCGCCGCGAAGCGCAAGGTGAAGGGGTATTCCGGCGGCATGCGGCAGCGGCTCGGGCTCGCGCAGGCGATCGCGGGGAATCCCTCGCTGATCATCGTGGACGAGCCCACGGCAGGACTCGATCCCGAGGAGCGGCTGCGCTTCTACCGCCTGCTCGCGGAGCTGGCGGAGGACCGGATCGTGCTGCTCTCCACGCACATCGTCGAGGATGTCGCCGTCCTCTGCTCCCGGTTCGCCGTCATCCGCGCCGGGCGGCTCGTGGCCCTCACGACGCCGGGCGAAGCGCGCGCCGGGATCGCCGGGAAAATTTTCGAAGGCAGCGTCGCCCCCGAGGCGCTCGAAGAGCTGGGCCGCTCGCGGCGCGTCACTCAGGCGATCCTCGTCGAGGGCAAGAACCGCGTGCGCCTCTACGAGCCGGGCGGCGTTCCGCCGGCCGGCTTCGAGCCGGCGCCGGCGAATCTCGAAGACGCGTATCTGCTGCTGATCCGCGGGCAGGACGACGCCGCGCCCACCGGCGCGGCCGGGAGCGCGGCGTGAGCCTGCGCAGGCTCGGCACCGTTCTCCGCGCGGAGATGGCGTTCACCCTGCGCCGTCCCTTGTGGTGGATCCTGATCCTTCTCTTCGCGTTCAACGCCTGGGGTCTCTCGGCCGGCGCGCTCGGCATCCAGGCCGGGGACGCGTCCGTGGGCGGCACGAAGGCGTGGATCACCTCCGAGTTCGCCGTCGCGATGATCGTCTCGATCACGATCCCGCTGTTCGCGACCTTCTTCGCCGCCGTGGCGTCGGGAATGGCCGTGATCCGCGACGAGGAGCAGAAAGCGGGCGAGATCCTCTATGCCACGCGGCTCACCGCCGCGGAGTACACCTGGGGCAAGTTCCTGGGATCGTTCGCACCGTTCCTGCTCGCACTCGGCATCGACCTGCTGTTCACGATCCTGTTCTTCCAGATCGTGCCCAACGAGAAGTCTTCGGAGCTGCGCGGCCCCTTTGCGCTGCGCAACTACCTCATGCCGATGATCGTGTTCGGCGTGCCGGTGCTGACCGTCGTCGCCGGCGCGGCGTTCACGGCAGGAGCGCGCTGGCGCCGGCCGATCCTCGTGTTCGTGATGCCCGTCGCGCTCGTGTGTATTTGCGGGTTCTTCCTGTGGGACTGGTCCCCGACCTGGCTCGACCCGCGCATCAACTCCCTGCTCATGCACATCGACCCCGCCGGATTCCGGTGGATGAACGAGACGTGGCTCAAGCAGGACCGGGGCGTGAAGTTCTACAACGAATCCCCGATCGGGTACGACCTGCCGTTCATCGCCAGCCGGCTCGCCTGGATGGCCTTCGCAATGCTGGGCGTCGCCTGGGCGGCGCGGGGGATGTCGGCGCGGTTTCGCGGTGCGGAACGGCGATGGAAGTTCTCGCTGCAGCGCCGCGCCGCCGCGCCGGCGGCGGAGCCGCAGGCCGCCTCGGTCCTCGGCACGCGCCCGCTGCGCGTGCTGGCGATGCGCTCCGGCGCGCCGGGGTTCCTGCGCGGGGCTTTCGAGGTCGCGCGCATCGAGTTCCGGGAGCTGCGCTCCTCGCCGGGTCTCTATCTGTTCGTTCCGCTCATCCTGCTGCAGACGCTGGGCGGCAGCCTCGTCGCCCTGGGTCCGTTCCAGACCTGGGTGCTGCTGACGCCGGGCACGCTCGCCGTGCGGATGATGAACACACTCACGCTGCTGGTGTGCCTGCTGATCCTCTTCTACACGGTCGAATCGCTGCAGCGCGAGGCGAACACCGGCTTCGGCTCGATCTTCCACGCGACGCCGGTCGGCAGCGGCTCGATTCTCTTCGGCAAGGCCCTCGCCAACAGCCTGGTCGGCGTGGCGATCCTTCTCGCGTGTCTCGCGGGCTGTCTCATCGCGCTGCTCGTGCAGAAGACCGTCCCGATCTCGCTGGAGCCGTTCGTCCTGGTGTGGGGTCTGCTTCTTCTGCCGACCTTTCTGCTCTGGTCGTCGTTCGTCATGGCGGTGCACGCGCTGACGAAGAACCGCTATGCGTCCTACGGCATCGCGCTCGGCACCCTGGAGCTTGAGTCAAGAGGTGTGTAAACGACCTCAGGCGGCGGCCTTCTGATTCGACTTCACGATCTTGACTCCGTCCACGAACACGACGCCGCGATAGACCTCGGCCGCCAGGTGTGGTGCA
>Ga0187894_10000070_pt1 | contig 127654 bp, 115 predicted proteins | sample GBC1701081metaG_FD_136650 | JGI IMG/M metagenome (GOLD analysis project Ga0187894, IMG submission 136650) | White microbial mat communities from a lava cave in the Kipuka Kanohina Cave System on the Island of Hawaii, USA - GBC170108-1 metaG ... | reverse complement strand
TTCACGACGGCGCTGCTGAAGGCGCTGCACACGCTGAAGGGGAACGCGGTCCATCCGCGCGAGCTCGCGGAGCAGGCGTGTCATATCGAGATCGACCTCGCGGGCGCGCCGGTCGGCAGGCAGGACCAGTATGCCGCCGCGTTCGGCGGGCTGACGTGCTTCACGTTCCTGCCCGATCGCGTCGAGGCCTGTCCGCTGCGCGTGTCGGTGGCGACGCGGCACGATCTCGAGGATCACCTGCTGCTGTTCTTCACCGGGTACACGCGCGCGGCGGCGAGCATCCTGCAGGAGCAGGACACGAAGAGCCGCGCCGGCGACCGCGCGATGATCGAGAACCTGCACGTCGTGAAGGACCTCGCGCACCAGAGCCGCGCGGCGCTGGAGTCCGGCGACCTGCGGGCCTTCGGCGAGATCATGAACGTGCATTGGGAATTCAAGCGCCGCCGGTCGCAGGCGATGACGAACGAGCACATCGATCGCTGGTACGAGCTCGCGATCCGCAGCGGCGCCGCCGGCGGGAAGGTGATTGGCGCGGGCGGCGGCGGGTTTCTGCTGTTCTACGCGCAGGACGCGCGGCAGTTGCGGCGCGCGCTTGCGGACACGCCGTTGCGCGAAGTCCGCTTCCGCTTCGATCTCGGCGGGACGAGCCTCGTCGCGCAGTCGTAGTCCGGACCGCGGCACGAGGGACGAACGAAGACGGATGATGGGTTATACGAGCGAGTATCTCGCGGACGCGGCCGCCATCCTGGGCCGGCTCGACACGGAGAGCGTCGATCGCGCGATCGCCATCCTCGCGGATGTGCGCGCGCGGGGCGGACGGCTGTTCGTGCTCGGCGTGGGCGGCAGCGCGGCCAACGCGTCGCACGCGGTGAACGATTTCCGGAAGATCGCCGGCATCGACGCGTACGCGCCGACCGACAACGTGTCCGAGCTGACGGCGCGCGTCAATGACGACGGCTGGGAGCAGGCGTTCGTCGGCTGGCTGCGCGTCAGCCGGCTGCGCGCGGACGATGCGCTGCTCGTGCTGTCCGTGGGCGGCGGCGACCGCGCGCGTAACATCAGCGCGAATCTGACGCACGCGATGGACTACGCGAAGTCCCGCGGCGCGCGCATCTGCGGCATCGTCGGCCGCGACGGCGGGTATACCGCAACGGTGGCGGATGCGTGCGTCGTCGTGCCGACGGTGAATCCGGACACGGTGACGCCGCACACGGAAGCGTTCCAGGCCGTCGTCTGGCATCTGATGGTCACGCACCCGGCGCTGGCCGCGGCGCCGACGAAATGGGAGTCCGTGCGATGAACGAGATCGCCCGCCCGGCGCGCGTGAGAGGACGGCGATCATGATCGCGCCCAGCCTCGCCGGCCTGCGCGTGAAGCTCTTTGCCGACGGTGTGGATCAGGCCAGCCTCGCCGACGTCGCGCGGCTGCCCCTCGTCGCGGGCTTCACGACGAACCCGACGCTGATGCGCAAGGCTGGCATCGCGGACTATCGCGCGTGCGCGCAGAGCCTGCTGCGCCTGCTGCCCGGACGTCCGATCTCGTTCGGCGTCATCTCGGACGACTGCGCGGCGATGGAGCGGCAGGCGCACGAGATCGCGTCATGGGGGCCGCACGTCTACGTCAAGATTCCGGTGGTGACGACACAGGGCGAGGAGACGCACGCGCTGACGCGGCGCCTCGCGGCCGCGGGGCTGCGGGTCAACGTGACGGCGGTGATGACGCTCGCGCAGGTTCGCGACGCCGCCGACGCGCTCGCGCAAAGTCCCGCGAGCTACGTGTCCGTGTTCGCGGGCCGCATCGCCGACACGGGCCGCGACCCGGTGCCGCTGATGGCCGCCGCCGTCGAATTGCTGCAGCCGTATCCGCATTTGGAGCTGATCTGGGCGAGCCCGCGGGAATTGCTAAATGTCTTCCAGGCGGACGCGGTCGGCTGTCAGGTCATCACGCTGACGCCCGATCTGCTGCGCAAGCTCACGCTCGTCGGCAAGGATCTCACGCAGTACTCGATTGAAACCGCGCGCATGTTTCACGAAGACGCGATCTCCGCCGGATATTCATTGTGACGCGGCCCTTCAGCGCCAACAGGCTCTGGGACGTCGTCGTGCGGCCGGTCCGCAAGGGGTTCCAACCGGACACGACGTCGGCGCTCGACACGGCGGCGCGCTGGTGGAGGACGTCCGCCGCGGGCGTCGTCGAGGAGATCGCATACGACGATCTCGCGGCGGGGCTGACGCGCGCCTGCCGCGACGGGATTGCGTTCGTCCTGCCGACGACATCGTCACGATCGGCGGAGGAGATCGCGGGATACGCGCGCGGCCTGATCGAACAGCTTCGGGCGGCGTCCGAGCGGCGTCCGGCGATGCCGCTCGTGCTGATCGTCGGCGTCCAGTGGCTGGCCGACGTGGACGAGGACGAGGCCGTGTCGCGCGTGACGACCGTGCTCGCGCCCTGGGCCGCGCGCGCCGCGCCGGTGCACGTGATCGGCGTCGCGCTGCGGGGGCCGTACAAAGTGCGCACGCTGCGCGCGGCGATTGCGCTCACGCTCGATGCCGATCTGTGCGGACTCGGCTGGGTGGACGATGACGTGCGGCTCGGCGAGGCGTGCCTGGCGCGGTTGATCGACGACTTCGTCGCGCGGCCGGCGCCCTGTGTCGTCGGCGCGACCAAGATTCCGCACGAGCGGACCGAGGCGGCGTCGCGCTGGTTGTTCCGCGTCAAGGAAGTGATGCAGCCGGCGACGAACTATCCGCACGGCTGCTGCATGCTCGTCGACCGCTCGCTGCTGCAGCGCGGCATCCCGCCGCGGTATCGCTGCGACGATGGGTACTTCTGCTTCGAAGTGCTGCGCCGGACGCCGCGGACCTCGGAGCATCTCGTGCTCGTGCCGGGCGCGACGTGCGATTACCTGGTGGGCGCGGATCGCGGCCGGTTCGTCGGCAAGCTCAAACGCGTCCTGCTGAACCACGTCGTCTTTCTCGCGGACTATCCGCCCGCGGTCGGCCTGCGCTACCTCCGCGAGATGCTGTATCCCGGCTTCTGGCCGCTCGCGCGCTGGGACGGCCGTGGCGGCGTGCGCGTCGCGGCGGCGCGCTGGGTGCTGCAGGCGATCCATCTGAGCTGCCTCGTCGCGACGGCGATGGGACTCGGGATTCGCGGCGTGCTCGGACGGCCGCTGCGTGAGATCCGGTTCTGAGGCGCGGTCATGCGATCCGATTGGCGCTCTGCGACGCTGCACCTGTTCTACGAGAACCTGCTGGATGAGCGGCTGCCGTTCATCCGCTACCCGCGCGCGCGGACGCGGCGCCTCGCGCGCTGGCTGCTGCGGCGCGGCAGCATCCGCGGATCGGAGCGCGGATTCCTGAATCTGTGCGCGGGCCTGGACCGCGTCGGCGTGCGATATACGGTGAACGACTACGCCGGCGCGCGACGCGATCCCGGGGCCATCGCCTGCGTCTTCGGCAAGGTCCACCTGCTGCCGAAGCTGCCGCACGCGATGCCGATCGTCTTCGGCACGTCGACGCTCTCGCACCCGTGCGACGACCCGCAGTTGTTCCAGCGGCACAACATCCAGCGCATGCTCGTCCCGTGCGACTGGATGCGCGACATGTGCCTGCCGTATTGGGGCGATCGCGTCCATCGGTGGCCGGTCGGCATCGATACCGACTTCTGGGCGCCCACGCCGACGCCCGCGCCCGACATCGACATGCTCGTCTACGACAAGATGCGCTGGCCACAGCACGACGCGAAGCGGCCGGTGCTGCACGAGCGTCTCGCCGCGCTGCGGCGCAAGGGCCTGAACATCCACCTGCTGCCGTACGGCGGCTACCGCGAAGAGGACTTTCGCGCGCTCCTGCTGAGGAGCCGGTCGATGCTGTTCCTGTGTTCGCACGAGACGCAGGGCGTCGCGTATCAGCAGGCGCTGTCGTGCGGCGTGCCGCTGCTCGCGTGGGACCCCGAGGGCATGTGGGACGACCCCGATTACTATCCGCATCGCGTGGAGTACGGGCCGGTGTCGTCCGTGCCGTACTGGGACAAGCGCTGCGGCATGAAGCACGTCGGCTTCACGGACACGCTCGACGCCATCGAGAGCTTCCTCCCCGTCGCCAAGACCGGCCGCTTCAACCCGCGTCAGTACATCGTCGAGACGCTGACGCTGGAAGGCTGCGCCGCCGCGTACGTCGAGCACATCCACGACGTCCGCCGCGCGCTGCACGACGGTCAGGATCGGCCCCCTGGTACTCATGAAGAGGCGCGTGCGAAGGAGCGGACATGAAGGTGCTGTCATTGCACACGCTGGGCCACGACACGGGCCTGAGCTACTGGGAGGCTGGACGCCTCGTCTTCTCGATCGAGACCGAGCGCCTGACGCGGCGGAAGCACGATCCGCGCGGCGAGATCGCCCTGGAGTACTTCGCGACGCATTTCCCGGCGGCGCTCGCCGAGATCGACCTCGTCGCGCTCAGCACCGAGATCCGCGAGACGTTCGTCGCCGTGGACGACGTCGAGGGCTGCCATCGCACGATTGCCGCCGGCGCGACGCACGCCACGTCGTCCTGCGAGCTGCTCGGCCGGCGCTATCCGTGCCTCGTCGTCCTGCACGAAGCCTCGCACGCGGCGCTCGCGTATCACTATGCCGGCACGCCCGACCGCTGCCTCGTCTTCGTCAACGAAGGCCGCGGCCGCCTGACGCGCAATTCGCTGTACGTGTGCGGACCGGATCGCATCGCGCTCGTCGATCGCGATCGCCTGCCGTGGTTCTGCACCGGGTTCGGCTGGACCGCGCTCGGCTATCTCTTCGGCTTCGGCGACGATCCGTCCGCCGCGGGACGGCTGATGGCGGTCGGCGGCTACGGCCGGTCGTCCGGCGCGCTGGACGATCGCATCCGCTCGGTCGATCCGATGATCCACTATCGCGGCCGCGACGAGCAGCGGCGCGAGGTGACGAAGCTGGTCGACTTGAACGGATCGCCGCCGCCGTTCGATCTGATGGCGGACTACATCAGCACGTTCCAGCAGGCGTTCACGGACGGCGTGTGCGAGTACCTGAAAAACGCCCTCGTCGAGCATGACGCGACGCACCTCGCGCTGGGCGGCGGCTGCGCGTTGAACCTGAACGCGAACGCCGCGATCCGCGCGCGTGTGACGCCGCATGTCGGGATCGGCCCCGCCTGCAACGACGCGGGCCAGGCGCTCGGCGTCGCGATCTACGCGCATCTGTTCCACCTCGGCATCCGCCCCGAGCCGTTCACCCACGCGTGCAATGGCCTCGCGAGCCCGGCGGACGACACGCGGACGCGCGTCGCCGCGCTCGGTCTGAAGGCGCGCGCGTACGACGAGGAGTGGCTTGCGCGCATCCTGACGGACGGCGCGGTGGTCGCGTATCTGAACCGCCGGTCGGACATCGGTCCGCGTTCGCTGGGAAACCGCTCCCTTTACGCGAATCCGCGCATTCCCGGCATGCGCCGGCGCGTGAGCGAGCAGTTGAAGCAGCGGGAATGGTTCCGGCCGCTCAGTCCGCTGATGACGCGCGACGCGTTCGAAGCGCTGGTGCCGGGCGCGCCGCCGTCGCCGTACATGCTCTTCGCGTACGACGTGCCGCCGATGCTGTTTCCGGAGGCCGTACACGTCGACGGCTCGGCGCGCATCCAGACCGTGACGCCGTCCGACAACGCGCGCGTACACGGCCTCGTGTCCGCCTTCCAGCGCGCCAGCGGCGTGCCGGCGCTGATCAACACGTCGTTGAACAGCCGCGGACGCGCGATGGCGTATACGGTGGACGACGCGTTGGATGATTTCCTCGGCGCGGACGTGGATGTGTTCGTGTTCGACGAGGTGATGGCGTTGAATCCGAAGCGGGAAGAGCTGCAGGGCGCGGGCGCCGGCGACGTGGCGCGTCGTGCGTGGTGATCGGCATGGCGTGGCCACGCGCGTCCGCTCGGATGGCGTGGAGCGGACGGCGTCCGCGCCTGCCGCGCGTGCGTCCGGTCCGTCTCGCGCGTGTGCTGCTCCTGGGCTGTACGGCGACGGCGATGGTGCTGGCGGCGCCGGTCGCCGTGCCGATGGTCTTCGCGGCCGCGGCCGGCACGCGCGCGCTGATCCGATCGCGCCGCTTCAATCTGTTCGGCCGCGGCATCACGCGCGTCGAGACGTCCGCGCCGCTCGTCGCGCTGACGTTCGATGACGGACCGTATCTGCCGGACGTCTGGCACTTCGTGCTGGACGAGCTGCGGCGGCGGTCCGTGCGCGGCACGTTCTTCGTGATCGGACGGGAAGCCGAGCGCGCGCCGGATCTGATTCGCGCCGCCATCGCGGACGGCCACGAGCTGGGCAATCACACGTATTCACACGAGCACATGGTGCTGATGTCGCAGGCCGCCATCCATCGCGAGGTCGAACGGACGGATCGCGTGATCCGCGCGGCCGGCTCGCCGTTGCCGATCCACTTCCGTCCGCCGTGCGGCGCGAAGCTGTTCGGACTCCCGCGGTATCTGGCCCGGCACGCGCGGCCGATGATCCTCTGGGACATCGACGCGGACATGAGCGGCGCCGCCGCGCCCGACGCCGCGGAGATCGTCCGCCGCGTTCTGACGCGCGCCCGGCCCGGCTCCATCGTCCTGCTACACGCGCTGAGCACGCGGAACACCAATTCCCGCGTCGCGCTGCCCGGCATCCTCGACGGATTGCTCGACGACGGCTACGACTTCGTGACCGTGTCCGAACTGCTCGCCGCGTCCGCCGCGCATCCCGTCGGACGCACGCGGTCCGCATCGCGCTCGACGCCACAATCCGCACCGTCCTCCAAGGGGAATCCGCTGTGAGGACGCTGCTCGACGGGTTCATCGCCAGCCTGTCGGCGCATGCCGAACGGCCCGCCGTGTGCGACGGCGGCGACGTCTGGCGCTACGCCGATCTGGGCCAGCGCGCGCGCCGGGTCGCGTGTGCGCTGCCGTCCCTGGACGGCGACCCGCCGCTGGGCGCGATCTACGTCCGCCGCGGTGCGGCCGCCTGCGCCGCGATTCTCGGCGTGCTCTGGTCGGGCCGCGGGTACGTGCCGGTGAATCCGCACTTTCCGCTGCGCCGCAACGCGCGGCTGCTGGCGCGCGCGCGGCCGGACGTCCTCGTGATCGACGCGGAAGACGAGGCGCACGTGCCGGAACTGCTGGCGGACGTCGATCGCGCGGTGTCCGTGATTGTCCTGAACGGGGCGAACGGTGGTGGCGACGCGTGGCCGCCGCACCGGCGCGTGGCGTGCGATCTGTCGGCGGGCGAGGCGACGCGCCGCGATCCCGAGGAATCCGCGAGCGAGATCGCGTATCTGCTGTTCACCTCGGGCACGACCGGCGAGCCGAAAGGCATCGGGATTCGTCATGCCAGCGTCCGCGATTATCTCGCGGCGATGCGGCGCCGGCATGCGCTGACGCCGGACGATCGCGTGTCGCAGGCGTTCGATCTCACGTTCGATCTGAGCGTGCACGATCTCTTCGCCTGCTGGGATGCCGGCGCGTGTCTGTATCCGGTGCCGGACCGCGCGCTGCAGGCGCCCGCGTCGTTCATTCGCGCGAACGCGTTGACGGTCTGGTTCTGCGTGCCGTCGCTGGCCTCGCGCATGAGTCGATTGCACCTGCTGCGTCCCGACGCGTTCCCGTCGCTGCGTCTCAGCCTGTTCTGCGGCGAGGCGCTGCCCGTTGGCACGGCGGCCGCCTGGCGCGAGGCGGCGCCGCGTTCGGCGCTCGACAATCTGTATGGACCGACGGAAACCACGATCGCGATCACGGGATTCCGATGCGATCGCGACGAAGCGATGGGCGGTGCGCGCGGTGGCGTCGTGCCGATTGGCTGGGCGCTGCCCGGGCAGCGGACGATGGTGTGCGACGAAGAAGGCCGGCGGCTCGCCGCGGGCACAACGGGGGAGCTGTGGCTGGGTGGATCGCAGGTCGCGTGTGGCTACTGGCGCGACGGCGACCTGAGCGCGCGCCGGTTCGTGCGCCGGCCCGATGCGGACAACGCGATCTGGTTCCGCACGGGCGATCTCGCCGAAGAGGGCGCGGACGGCTGTCTGCATCATCGCGGCCGCTGCGACGACCAGATCAAGATCCGCGGATTCCGTGTCGAGCTGCCGGAGATCGACGGCGTCCTGCGTGACGTCAGCCGCGCGGGCGACGCGCTGGCCGTGGCCTGGCCGTCGAAAGAGGCCGCGGAGGAAGTGCTCGCGGTGGTGCCGAAGACGACGAGCGTGTCCGCGGACGAGATCCTTGCGGGCTGCCGCGCGGTGCTGCCGCGATTCATGACGCCGCGGCGCGTGATCGTGATCGACGAGATCCCGCGCGGCGCGAATGGCAAGCTGGATCGCCAGGGGCTGGCGCGCCTGCTGCGCGAGGAGCGTGTGTCATGACCGACCGCGTCGTCTCCGCGAGCGAGCTGATCGCCATCGCGCTGGAGTGGGTGAGCGCGCATCGGCTGCCGGACGCGGATCCGTCGCTCGCGATCCTGCCGTCGACGGACCTGTTCGAGACGGGCGTGCTGGATTCGTTCGCGTTCGTCGAACTGGTCGGGTTCCTCGAAGCGCGCGCCGGGCGCTCGCCGGATCTGCTCGCGCTGGAGCCGGAAGTCTTTGCGACGCTCGGGGGGCTGTGTGGCGCGTTCGTCGGCCCGGTCGGGCATGCGCGAACGACGTGATCGGCGCGTCAGGCGCTACGCATCGGCCGCGCGCTCGCTGGCCAGCGCGCGGCTGGCGCGCGCGAGGTCGTCCGGCGTGTCGATCCACCAGACACGCTCGGCCGCCGACAGGCGATGACCGAACACCGCGCGGCCGTCCGCAATCCATCGCGGCAGCAGATCGCGGGACAGATCCGACGGATAGACGTCCGGAATGTCGTCGAGGCGCTCGCGCGCGAGGACCAGCAGGCCGGCGTTGACCCAGTGGCTGTCCGCGTCGGCGGCCGCCGGCTTCTCGACGAACCTGGCGATGCGATCGTCCTCGTCGAGCGACGCGACGCCGCTGCTCGACACGTCCTCGCGCCAGTGCAGCACGACGGTGACGTCCGCCCGCCGCGCGCGATGCTGCCGCAGCAGCGCCGGCAGATCGCACGCGCAGTAGTTGTCGCCGTAGCACACGAGCACGTCGGCGTCGAAGAACGTGCGCCACGGTCTGAGCGCGCCCGCGGTGCCGCGCAGCGTCGGCTCGACGGAGTAGTGGATGCGCAGGCCCCAGCGTCCGCCATCGCCGAGCGCGTCGACGATCCGCGCCGGCCGATAGCACACGTTGACGACGACATCGGTGACGCCGGCCGCGGAGAGGCGGTCGAGCGTGCGTTCGAGGAAGCTGCGGCCGGCGACGGGGATCAGCGGCTTCGGCATCGCGTCGGTGTGCGGCCGCAGCCGCGTGCCCTGGCCGGCGGCCAGAATCATCGCTTTCATGAATGCTCCGGTGCGGAACCGCCGACCGATCGTGAACACGTCCTCTGCATGACGTCTACGCCCATGGTACTGTCTGGGCCCGCCCCGTTGCCACGAGTATCCATCATCACCGCCACGTACAACGGCGCGCGATTCCTGCCGCGGTTCGTCGACGCGCTGCGGGCGCAGTCGATGGGCGAGTGGGAGTGCATCTTCGTGGACGATGGATCGACGGACGAGACGCTGACGATCCTGAGCGGCGTCGCGACGCGGGACGCGCGGTTCCGGATCGTCGCGGCGGCGCACACCGGCAGTCCGGCGCGGGGCCGCAACATGGGCATCGCGCGGACGCAGGCGCCATTGATTGCGTTCTGCGATCAGGACGACTACTGGTTTCCCGACAAGCTGGCGCTGCAGCTTGCCGCGTTCGCGTGGCGGCCGGACGCGGTGCTGTGTCACACCGGACGGCTCTTCGCGGATGCGCGCGAGGCGCCGTCGTTGGAGGCGGGCCGCGTCGCCGTGGACGCGCCGGAGGCGCTGTTCCACGAGGACCTGGCCGCGCGCGTACTGCACGACTGCTGTCAGATCACCTGTTCGAGCGTGATGGCGACGCGCGACGCGGTGGTGCGCGCGGGCGGATTCAACGAGACGCTGGTCGGCGTGGACGACTATCACCTGTGGGCGCGGATCGCGGCGTACGGCGCGCTCGTGCGGGTCGACGCGGCGCTGGTCTGCTGCACGCTGCACGAGGCGAACCTGTCGACCGCGTCCGGCGTCATCGCGCGCGGGCTGGAGCGGATGGCGTCGGTGCTGGCGGACGAGCGCGAGCCGGCGCCGTTCGTGCGGGCCGTGCGCGCGCAGGCGGACAAGGCGCACGCGCTGGTCCACTGGGTCGGCGCGCCGCTGACGGGGCTCGGCTTTCTCGCGCGCAGCTTCGCGCGTCGGCCGCGCCGGCGGACGGCGGCCTTGATCGTCCTCTTCGGCGTCACGCTGTTCGTGCCGCGCGGCGCGCGGGCGCGGCTGGAAACGAAGATGTACGCGCGCCGCCGCGCGCAACTCCTGGCGTCCGTGCCGTAGTCAGTTGTCAGTGATCAGTTATCAGTCGTCAGTTGGGCGCGTCTTGTGCCGCAACTGGACAGATGAAACTGACGACTGACGACTGACAACTGACGACTGACAACCCGCTTCATGGATGTGATCTTCATTCTCGGCATGCACCGGAGCGGGACGTCGTGTCTCGCCGAAGCGCTCGAAGCCTGCGGCCTGCACCTGGGCGCCGTCGTGCGGACGGCGGGCGCGGCGGACAACGGCCACGGCACGTTCGAGAACATCGCCATCAACGACATCAACGAAGCGCTGCTCGGATCCTGGCTCGATCCCCGCGCGCCGTACTTCGTCGGCGAGCGCATGCGCGGACGGATCGCGCAATGCGCCGCGGATCTGATTGCCTCCGCGAACGGCCACGCGCGCGTCGGGATCAAGGATCCGCGGATGGTCTTCACGCTGCCGTGGTGGCGTCCGCACTTCGCGCGCGCGCAGTTCGTGGCGAGCATCCGCAATCCGCACGCCGTCCACGCGTCGCTCATGGCGCGCGGCGATCGCGGGACGTCCGTGCGCGCGAACCTGCACGCGTGGAAGGCGTACAACACCGCGCTGCTCGATCGCTGCGCGCGGGACGAGGTGCATCTGACGTCCTTCGACACGCCGCCGGACGAATATCGCGCGCGCCTGGCGACGGTCTGCGCGCGCGTCGGCTTGACGTTCGACGAAGAGGCCGTGTCGCGCGCGTTCGCGCCGCAACTCCGGCGGCAGCAGGCGACCGGCACGCTGGACGACCCCGACGCGGACGCGCTCTACGCCGCCCTGATGGAGCGCTATCGCGCGCAGGCGTGACGCGTCCCAGGTGACATATCAATGGCAGGCGAGATCACGCTCGTGGCAATGGCGACGTGGGGCGAGCTGGGGAACCTGCTCGCCGCGAAGCGGCTGGCGCGCTGCCTGGAGACGTCCGCCGACGCGCCGATCCGCGTGATCAAGGCGGAGGATCTGTTCCCGCGCTTCGCGGCGATCGGCGCCGAGATTGAGCGGCTGGCGAAGACGCGCGTCAGCCCCGCGATCACATACGAGCGCTACATGGCGTACATGGCGGGCCTGGAGGCGTTCTTCGCGCCTGGCTTCGAGGCGGACGGTCTGCCGCCCGTGCCGCTGGCCACCGAACTGCAGCCGATGGCGGCGTTCATCCGCGACGAGAGGCCGGCGCTGCTGGCCGGCACGAAAGGCATCATCTCGCGCACGCTGCTCGCGGCGTCGCGCCTCGCGGGCGTCTCCGTGCCGCTGATCAATTTCGTGACGAATGAAGGACTGCTGACGATTCCGCTGCACCGCTCGACGTCGCTGCCGCATCATCTGGTGCCGTTCGAGTCCGGCCGGCAATACCTGCTGCGCGAGCACGGCTACGCGTCTTCGCAGGTGCGGACGGTCGGACGCCTCGTCGCGTTCCCCGGCGCGATGGACGCCGTGATGCCGCTCGCCGAGGACGGCGATCTGCCGATCCGCATCGTCATCTTCTCGAACCGCGGCGGCGCGCCGTACCTGCGTCCGCTGCTCGCGCTTGCGCAGCGCCCTGAGGAGATCGGCGTCGTGTTCATCGGCTTCAACGATCCGGAGCTGACGCAGCAGGCGCGCGCCCTGATCGATCGCTCGCCCCGCCTGCACGGGCGCGTCGTCGATTCGTTGACGCAGAGCCAGTATCTCGCGTGCATCCGCTGGCTCGCGGAAGGCGACACGTCGCTGCTGATCACGAAGACGGGACCAAACACGATGCTCGAAGCCGCGTATTTCGGCGTGCCGCAGCTCGTGCTGAATTCCGGGTTGCCGATGGAGCAGTGGGTCGCGCCGTTCGTGTCGGCGCACGGCTTCGGCATGGGCTTCACGGAGATGGATCCGCTCGTCGAGACACTGACCGCGTGGCTCGACGCGCCGGAGGAGATCCGGACGCGGCGTCAGGCGGCGCGGCGATTCTCGGCCGGGCTGATGAATCAGGACGAAGCCGAGCGGACGATTCGCGCGGAGTTCCGGCGCGCGCTCGCGTCCGTCCACGAGCCGGCGCGATGAGCGATCGAGCATGACGCCGTTCTGGACCCTCGTCGCGCGCGGCTACTATCTGTCGCCGACGCCGATCGCGGAGTCGTGGTATCTGCTCGATCGCGCTGCGGGCGGCGGCGCCGGGGACGCCGCGGTGGTCGACCTCGACGAAGCCGTGGCGCGTCTTGGCGCCTTCGCGCGCGGCGGTATCGCGGCGATGTGTCCGACGTACGTGTCGCGCTGCCCGCGCGAGCAGTTCCCAGGCGTGATCGCGGCGCTCATCGATCAACTGCCGGAGCTGGAGCGATTGTGTCCGGACGTGCCGATTCTCTACGTCATCGCGATCACGCACGATCCCGGCGAGCGCGACGAAGCGCGCTGGCGGCTCGCGGCGACGCGGCGGTTGTTCGACGCGTCGCGCCGGACGCGGTGTGCCGGCGTGATGGTGGAAGCGCGCGGCAAGCTGCACGGCGTCAACGCGGTCATCCGTCTGGTCTCGCGGCTGGGCGTGCGCGGACTTGCGATGGTGGACGATGACACGCGCTTCAGTCCGGGATGTATCGGACGGATCGTGCGGCGCTTCCTCGACAAGGGCGGACGGGGCGCCGTTGGCGGGACGGTGATCGCGGAGCCCGAGCCGCACTGGTCCGCGCGCCTGCTCGTGCGCGTGCGCGGTGACCTGCAGCCCGCGAAGCCGTATCCGTACGCCTGCTGCATGGTGATCGAGATGGCGGTCGTCGCGAACGGCGTGCCGCAGCGCTACGGCATCGACGATGGGTTCATCTTCTTCGAACTGCTCGCGCCGGCGCGGGCGGACGCGCTGGAGTGGCTCGAAGTCATCCCCGACGCGTGGTGCTGGACGCCGATCGGACGCTCGTCCGCGAAGGCGACGGTGAAGCGCCTGAAGAGCGCGCTGCTGAGCCACGCGCTGCTGATGGCGGACTATCCGCACAAGGCGCGCTATTACCGGCGCCACATGCTGTTTTACGGCCTCTGGCCGATCGGCGCGCTCGCGCGCGGGCTGCGTCCCGTCGCGGCGCTCAAGAAGTGGCTGCTCAAGAGCGTGTTCTTCGTCTGGTTCGCGCGTGTCTGGTCCGAGCTGCTGCTGCGCGGACTGTTCAAGCGTCCGCTGACGCGTGGCGTCAATTGGGCCACGCATCGCCTGACGCGTCCACCGGCGTCTTCGTCATGACATCACGTCCGTCCGTTGCCACTCCCATTGTCTCGGTCATCGTTCCACACTTCGGCACATCGGCGGCATGGCTGCACCGGGCCGTGCAGTCGATCGTCGCGCAGACGCTGACCGACATCGAGATTCATGTCGTGGACGACGCGTCACCGGACGACGGGTGGCGCGACGGCGTCATGCCGTTCGCCGCGGACCGCCGGCTGACGGTGTGGCGCACGAGCCAGCGCGTCGGCCACTACCGCATCACGAACCGGATGCTCGACGTCATCCGCGGACGCTACGTCGCATTCCAGGACGCGGACGACTGGAGCCATCCCGATCGGCTGCGGCGTCAGGTGGACTTCAGTCGCGCGCACAAGGCCCACATCGTCGGCTGCAGCTTCATGTACGTGGACGAGCGCGGCGTTACGCTGCGTGAGAAGGCGATGGTGAGGAACGTCAATCTCTGGATCCGGCTGCCGCGGCACTTTCTGCTGCTGCATCCGACGACGGTGAACGATGTCGCGGTGATGCGGGAGCTGGGTGGATTCGACGGCACGGCGTTCGTGGCCGCGGACGATGATTTCATGCTGCGCGCGGTACACCGGCATCGCATCCGCAATCTCACCGAGTCTCTGTACTTCTACCGCTTGCACGCGGCGCAACTGACGCAGGCGCGCGACACGGGGATGGGGTCGATACAGCGCAGCGCCTACACGCAGGAGATGCTGCAACGCGATCGCGAGCGCTGGCGCTACAAGCGCTGGTGGTCGCGCGCGACGCCCGAGAGCCTGCGTGCGCGGCCCAACGACATGACGTTCGACCTCGCGCGGCTGACGTGAGCGTGCGGCGTCGACGCTAGCGGTGCGGCGTGTCCTGGCCGTTCGTCGCGTCGAAGATCGCGCGGCCCAGCGTGCCCTGATAGCTTTCGCCGTCGCCGAAGGTGAGGAAGCACTCGGCCGCGCGCTGCTCGAACGGATCGAGCGCGGCGGCGAACGCGGGCGAGACGAGGAAATAGCGCGATGTGCGCCCCATGCGGAACCGCCGGGCCCGCAGCGCGGCGATCCAGGCGGCGTGCGAGGCGGAGGCGAGGACGATCCACGCGCCCTGCCGGATCACGTAGCGATGTGCGGCGGCAATCACGGCGGCGGCGTCCTCGGGCGCGGCGAAGCAGTCCCAGATCACGCCGACGTGTGCGAAGCGCAGCCGCGGATGCCTGCGGAAGCGGCGGTGGCCGACGATGGCCCAGCCGATCGGATGGTCGCCGCGCCGGATGATCAGGCGGTGGAACTGGCGGTTGGCGGAGGGATACATCTCCTCCAGCGTCTCGCCGTCGCGCCGGACGACGAAGGCATAGCGCGGCGCGCACCGCTCCCACACGGCGTCCGCGCACGCGTCCAGCGTCGCGACGGCCTCGCAGCGATCGCCCTGCGGCGTGACGCGTCGGCAGTCGCGCGCGGCATACGGCAGGCCGACCCAGAACAGGAACGGCGTCGCGTGGCTGCGCCAGCCGAAGGTGTGAAAGAGCTTGATGATCGTCGACGCGCGGCGTTCGAGGCCCCAGCCGTACAGCAGCGGCTGCCGGCGGATCATGTCGCGGATCATCGTGAACACGACGCGGGCGTGGCGGCTGTCGACGGCGCCTTCCGAATACGGTCCCTGGACGGACGCGACGAGCGTCGGCGAGCCGAGGAGCGACGCGGGCTCGTGCTTGAGCGCGTAGCCGCCGCGCGCGGTGCCGTCGGCTTCGACCGCGACGAAATATTCCCGCCGCAGGCGCGCGCCCGCACGCGGCGGCAGCCAGTCGGGCACCGGCTGCTCGAAAAAGCCGAAGCCGCCTTTCGGCCGCATGCGCTCGTTGAGCGCGCGAACGGCGGTTCGCCACGACTCCGCGTGCGGGACGAGTGTGAGACTCATGGCATGAGGCTCATGGCGTCAGGGTCACGGCGTCGGGGTCACGGCGTCCGCTCGCGCGCGGCGGGTGTCGCGTCCGGCCGCAGGCGGACGTGGAGCAGGTGCAGCGTGTACGGGATGCCGTCCGGCGTCGCGAGGCCGCGCAGCGCCGTTTCCACCTCGCGCATGCACGCGTCGCGCCGCTCCGCGAGCACGCCGAGCATCTGCGCTTCGATGCGGACCCACCACGCCTGGTGGCGTTCCCACGAGTCGTAGAACGTCTCGAACGTCTCCTGCACGTCGACGCGGCGATCGGGGAACGCGTCCTGGAACAGGCGCGCGGCGGCGTCGCGCGTGAGCTGCACGCGCAGCTTCGCGGCGTCGAGCAGGCCGGCCGCGCCCATGTGGCGCAGGAAGATTGGCGACGTCGCCCGCACGAACTCGCGTCCGTTCAGGCGGCCGATGAAGAAGAGATCGAGATCGCCGTCGGGACGCAGCACGCGCGCGATCTCGCGCGCCGCCGCGGGCGCGTCGGTCACCCAGTGGAACGCCATCAGGCTGTAGAGATAATCCACCGACGCGTCGGCCAGCGGCAGGCGCTCGAACCGTCCATCGCGGACGTCGACCCGCGGCAGATCGCGCGTGAGCGTCCGCGCGCGCTCGCGCAGGCCTTCGGCGGGCTCGACGCCGATCAGGCGCGTAGAAGCGTCGGCGCGTGCGTGCAGCGACGCGAGTGCCGCGCCCGTGCCGCAGCCGACGTCGACGATCACGCGGTGCGACGCGCGGGGCGCAAGCTGCGTCCACAAGGCCCGCGAGGCGCGGCCCCAGCAGGAGTGCTGATTGTCGTCCGAGTCGTACTCGGCCGCGCGACGCGAGTAGGTGCTGATGACGAGATCGTCCATCGCCCGCGTCCGTCCGGAAAGGACGGCATGGATCCACATCGCTCGGAAGCCGGATCGGGATCCGGCCTCCGCGTGGGATCGGATGTCTGCGTGAAACGTGTCTGCGTGACTCTAGGGCGCCGGCGCCGTGACGTCGCCGAGGAAGAAGCGGCCCATGTCCTCGAAGCGTTCGCGCTCGAACGCGAGGATCTCCATCGCCTTTCCGACGAGCCGCAGATCCTCGGCAATCGCCGATCGATCCGTCTGATGCCCTTCATCGTCGGGCAGCACCGACAGTTCGTGCTGCAGCGTGGACTGGTAATCCGCGAGTGTCGTCAGCACCGGGTCGAACACCTGTGTGTTCAGCCGGCCGAGGATGTATTCGTGTCGCAGGCGTCCGAAGAAAGCTGCCGTCGATTCCCGCATGAACGTCCTCCCGTGCGTGATCGGTAGCGGCGCCTGACCGTGGACCGGCCAGTAGAATGATGGACCCACAGGCTACCACGAGTCCGCACACGCTCCGTCCGTTCTCGTCTCCGTCCGTTCGCAGCCAGCGACTCACGCAGGTACATTTTTCGTGTGAGGGACCGCATGCCGACCATTCCCGCCATTGTCATGACGTGCGACAAGTATCGCTTCCTGACGGACCACATGATGGCGCAGTACGAGCGCCTGTGGCCCGATCACCCGTTCCAGTTCCGCATCCCGTACCAGGATCAGGACAGGGGCGGCGAGAACAGCGCGCGGCGGCTGTACATGCCCACGTCCGCCGACATCAAGCTGACCGTGCTGTCGCTGCTCGAAGGCTTCGCCGATGACGACTGGGTCTACTGGTGCATCGACGATCAGTATCCGATCCGCCTCGACGTGACGCGCATCGCGAACATCGTGCAGTGGATCCCGCAGGCCAACGCGGAAGGCCTCAGCGGCGTCCTGTATTGCCGCTGCCGCAACATGTATCTCGACAGCCATCTGACCGGCGTGTCGTGGCGCGATCACGCGGGCGCGGTGTATCTCGGCCGCAAGGACTTCAGCCAGTTCTGGCTGCACCAGTTCATGAAGGCCGGCGTCATCCGCTACGTCTTCAATCAGTTCCCGACGGAAGTCCGCTTCATCGACACGCTCGACGCCGTGAAGGACGCGCTGCCGCTGCCCGAGCCGCATCAGCTCGCGGTGAGCGAGCGCTCGCTGGGCGTCTTCGGCGAAAGCACGCGCCGCGGCCAGCGTGTGACGGTGAATTGCGCGCACAGCCTGCGCGAGCACGACATCGCGATCCCGCCGCCGTTCGTGATCGATCCGACGCTGCGCGTGATCATGGGCGATCCGGTCGAGGCGTCGTATTGCCGCGCGCTCAATGAGAAAGCGAAGCGCGAGCTGCAGGGAGCGAACGCACAGTGACGGCTCGTGCGCCCGCGCCGGCGCCCGCGCGCATCCTCGTCGTCGGACGGGAGGACGATGAGCGTGTGCGCGAGGGGGTGGCGTGGCTGCGCGAGACGTGGACGCTGGATGTGGATCTCGCGGAGCTGTCAGGCGGGAGCGCATGGCCCGAGCGGCTCTGGACGTGGCGGGGCGATCACCTCGTGTCGTACCGCTGTCCGGCGATCGTGCCGGCGGACGTCCTCGCCCGCGCGTCGGGCACGGCCTTGAACTTCCACGTCGGTCCGCCGGAGTACCGCGGCGTCGGCAGCGTCAACTTCGCGCTGTACGACAACGCCGCGCAGTTCGGCGTGACCTGTCACCACATGACCGCGCGCCTCGACGCCGGACCGATCGTCGCGGTGCGGCGGTTCCCGATCGCCCCGGCGGACACGGTCGCGACGGTGCTGCCGCAGGCGTACGCGCATCTGCAGGCGCTGTTCTACGACGTCATGGGCACGCTGCGCGACGGCGGCGCACTGCCGGCCAGCGATGAAGCATGGAGCGGCGCGCTGCGGACACGCGCGGAGCTGAACGCGCTCGCGACCGTGCGGGCAGACATGGATCCGGCCGAGGTCGCGCGGCGCGCGCGTGCGTGTCGCTACGGCACATTCGACCTCACGCGCGTGTCGTGATGCGCGGACGTGCGGATCTGGAGGGAGGCGCCTCATGAAGATGCTGGTGACCGGCGGGGCGGGATTTCTCGGGTCGCGCCTGTGCGCGGCGGGCGTGTCCGGCGGGGGGGCCGTGGCCTGCTACGACTCGCTCTTCCATCGCGATCGCGAGGCGAGCTGGCTCGATCCGCGCGTCGAATTCATCCGCGCCGACGTCCGCGACGTCGCCACGTTCACCGACGCGGCGCGTGGCGCCGACGTGGTCGTCCACCTCGCGGCCATCGTCGGCGAGCCGAGCTGCAAGCAGTATCCCGAGGAGGCGAAGTCGATCAATCTCGACTGCGTGCCCGCGCTGCTGGAGGCCGCGCGGCGGTCGGGCGTGCGCCGCTTCATCTTCATCTCGACGTGCAGCAATTACGGCGTGGTGAACGCGGGCGACATCGCGAATGAAGGATCGCGGCTCAGCCCGCTGTCGCTGTACGCCGAGACGAAGATCGACGCGGAGCGGCTCGTGCGGGACGCGAACACGCTCGGCTTCACCTGTGTGGTCCTGCGGCTGGCGACGCTGTTCGGCGAGTCGCCACGCATGCGCATGGATCTGCTCGTCCACGAATACGTCCGCGAAGCGCTCGTCCATCGCCGCATCGGCATCTACGGCCCCGACTCGTGGCGGCCCATCGTCCACGTGCAGGACGCCGCGCGCGCGATCCTCCAGATCGCCGACGCGTCCGCGACCGACGTCGCCGGACAGGTGTTCAACGTCGGCGGCGACGAGTTGAACGTCCAGAAGAAGGAGATGGCGGCGCTCGTCGCGGGCCTCTGCGGCGACGTGCCGATCGACGTGTCGGCCGGCAAGCGCGATCCACGCGACTATCGCGTCAGCTTCGAGAAGATCCGCACCGTCCTGCGCTTCGTCCCCACCCGCACGCTCGCCGACGGTATCGTCGAAGTCCGCGACGCGATCGTCCAGGGACGCATCACCGATCCTTACGACCGCGTCTACGGCTACGCCTGATCACGCGCGCGTGCCGCCTCCGATCGCGCGCGCCCTGCCTCGCGATTCACATCCAGCAGCCTGTCGACCGACGGGCGTCCCGCGCGATCGGGACGCCGCGGTCGATGCGTCAGCGCGCGCCGAGCGCGTCGGCGGCGAGCTTCGTCCCGGCGACGCGGGCGCGGATCTTCTCGAACGCCGTCTCGCGTGCGGTCGACGGGTCGTCCGCGAACGGCGAGAAGCCGCAGTCGTCCGTCGTGCCGAGCTGATCGAGCGGGATGATCGACGCCGCTTCGAGCACGCGATCGCGCACGTCTTCGGGCGTTTCGACGCGCGGCGAGAGCGGATCGATCACGCCGACGAACACGCGCTGGCCGGGTTTGAGCAGGTCGCGGATCAGCGTCAGCACGCGCCGGCGTTCCGTCTCGCTCGCGAGCTGCACGTAGAAATTCGCGACGCGCAGATCGAACAGCGCGGGCAGCAGCTCCGCGTAGTCCACGTCCGCGCTGTGCGTGGAATCGTGGTCGCCGCCCGGACAGGTGTGGACGCCGATCCTGGCGCGCTCCGCATCGGTGAAGCGCTCGAGCACCTGGTTGTTCAACGCGACGAACTGCTCGAGCAGCCCGCGCGACGGGTCGAGCTTCACCGCGAGACGGCCTTCGGTGAAGTCGATCTGCACGTTGTGCGCGCCGGCGTCCAGCGCGCGGCGGATGTCGGTCTCCGCTTCGCCGATCAGATCGTTCAGGAAGGCGACGCGCGGATAGCCTTCGATTCCGGCGGCGGGATAGAGCAGGCTCATCGCCGACGCCGAGATCACCGCCTGCTTGAGCGGCAGGCGCGTGTGCGCGCGCGCGTCCTTCAGGTATTGCGCGGCGTAGGTCTGATAGCGGAACGGTCCCGCCGTCAGCCGCGGGAGCTGCCGCGTGTGTCCGTCGGCAAAGGGAATCGTGACGCCGTCCGGCGCCAGCGCGGCGAGGCCGTGAATCGGATAGGTCGCGAAGCTCGGTTTCGACTGCTCACCGTCGGTGATCACGGGCGATCCGGTCGCCTCGAACCGGGCGATCGTGTCGCGGACCGCGTCGGCGCGCAGGCGGTCCACGTCGTGTGCGGAAATCTGTCCGGCCGCGAACGCGGCCATGGCGTCCACCAACGTGCGGGGCCGCGGAATACTGCCAATCGGCTCGGTTGGAATGGTCACGGCGCCCATTGTAGGCCCATTCCCCAGGACCGGACCACGCTGAATCAAACCACGCTGGACCGGACCACGCCGATCGGACCACGCGCCGCGACTACCGCGAGATGGTCGCTTCGATGTGACCGTGCGGCTCGTCCGTCGGCAACAGCACGACCTGCCGGTTCGTCCGCCCGAACGCGGAGAGATCCAGCGGCAGATAGTGCAGGTTCGGCATCACCAGCGTCACATCGTCTATCTCGGGACAGGCTTCGAGCGCGGCGGTACCCATCTCGAAGAGCGTCGCTTGTACCGACGGGCTGTACCGCGTCGCGAAAGGGACGAGCAGCGCGTGTACAATCGCGCGATTCGTGTCGGCATAGCGCTTCGGCTCGCGCAGCCAGCGCCACGATGCGCGCGCGGCCGTCGCGAGGACGCGGTCGCGCGTCTCGGGCAGCGTCGTGAGATCGTCGCGATGGAATTTCTCGAAGCCCGAGCCGGTGCTCTTGAGGATGGTCAGATCGCGGACGCCGGATTCATGGCGGACGCCGTCCCTCCTGGCGAGGACGCGCGTGTACGGCCGCGCCACCTCCGTCCGCGCGAAGCTGTGCGGATGCGGCACGCCGTCGACCGGCATCCGCGTCCAGAGGCGCTCTTCGAGGTCGACGTCCACCGACGAGACGTGCGGATAGCGGCCCAGGAAATGCCGCGCGATCGCGAGGGCGAACGGCTCGATGTCCTGCCCCAGCTCGTCGTGCGCGAGCACGAGGACGGTGTTCTTGATCGTGTCCGTCGCCACGACCGACGCGTTGTCCGCGTCGGTGAAGCTGCGCGCGAAGTCGCCTTCGAGCAGCACCCGCGCGGTCAGCTCCTTGACGGTGTGGACGTCCCCGTCGCGCAGGATCTTCAGCACGCGCACGCGGCCCTTGCCATAGCGGTGATCGGTCAGCTTCACGATATGATTCTCCCCGTGTCGAAGATGTCCGCGCCGGACGCGCCCGGATCGCCCAGTTCCGCATCGATCGGCTCAGCATCGACCAGCGCCGGATCAACTGGCGCCGGATCGGCGGACGCCCGTGTCACGACGCTCGAGCTCTTGAACCGGTGCGCGCCGGACGAGTTCGTCGCGCTCGTCGGACCGGTGTTCGAGCACTCGCCCTGGATTGCGGCGGCGGCCGTGGACCATCGGCCGTTCGCGTCGCGCGCGCACCTGCACGACGTGCTTCGCGCCATTGTCGCCGGCGCGGGCGTCGATCGGCAGGTCGCGCTGATCCGCGCGCATCCGGACCTCGTCGCGCGCATGACCCTGACCGCCGAGTCGTCGCGCGAGCAGGCGGCGGCGGGTCTGCTCGACCTCTCGCCGGAGGACATCGCGCGGTTCGATTGCTACAATACCGCGTACAAGGCCCGATTCGGATTCCCCTTCGTCATCTGCGCGCGCCGGAATAAGAAGGACGCAATGCTGCAGGCGTTCCCGGAACGACTCCGGCACGAGCGGGACGAGGAGATCGCGATCGCGCTGGATCAGATCGATCAGATTGCCGGCTTGCGGCTCGCGGACCTGATCCCCGAGCCCGCCGCACGTCACGCGTCACAACCGGAGCGCTGAGTCTTACGTATGAGCGGCGGACTGAGCACGCACGTCCTGGATCTCGCCCGCGGCCGTCCGGCCGGCGGCATGACGGTCGATCTGTGGTTCGCCGGCACGCGGCTGAAGACCGTCGTGACCAACGCCGACGGCCGCACCGACGAGCCGTTGATCGCCGCCGGGTCGCTCGAAGCCGGCGAGTACGAGCTGATTTTCCATGTCGGCGCGTACTTCGATCGTGACCAGACGATCGAGGGCGGCTTCCTCGATTGCGTGCCCGTCCGCTTCGTCGTGCGCGATCCCGACGCCCGATATCACGTCCCCCTCCTGTGTTCACCGTGGGCCTACAGCACCTATCGCGGGAGTTGATGCGCCGCTGCGACGAGCTGGCCGCGGTGACCGATGAACCGGGCCGGCTGACGCGCACGTTCCATTCACCCGCGATGCAGCGCGCCAACGCGCTCGTCGGCGCGTGGATGCGTGACGCGGGGCTCGACGTGCGCGAGGATGCGGCGTTCAATCTGCTGGGACGCTGGCGCAGCGCACGCCGGGGCGCGCGGACGCTGCTGATCGGATCGCACCTCGACACCGTCCGCGGCGCGGGCCGGTACGACGGCGCGCTCGGCGTGCTGGCGGCGCTCGCCGTCGTTGCGCACGTCCGCGCGTCGCGCGCGGCGCTCCCGTTCCACATTGAAGTCGTCGGGTTCAGCGACGAGGAGGGTGTGCGTCATCAGACAGCGTATCTCGGGAGCGGCGCGATGGCCGGGACGCTGTCGCGGCGTGAGCTGACGCGCATCGGCGAGCCGGGTCTGGTGCGCGCGCGGCGCCGGCGCGGCGAGCTGCTGGCCTACGTCGAAGCGCACATCGAGCAGGGACCGGTGCTCGAACGGCGCGGTCTGCCGGTAGGCGTGGTGAGCGCCATCGCGGCGCAGAGCCGGATCCGCGTCGAGCTGATCGGACGCGCGGGACACGCGGGCACGACGCCGATGGACCTGCGGCGCGACGCGCTGTGCGGCGCCGCGGAGATCGTGCTCGCGGCGGAGCAGTGCGGCGTCACGGCGACGGTTGGCCGGATGGACGTCGAGCCCGGCGTGTCCAACGTCATTCCAGGCTGCGCCACGCTGACGCTCGACGTGCGGCACGCGACGGACCGTCGCCGCGACGAGGCGGTCGTCCGGCTGCGCGCGCACGCCGGCGCCGTCGCGCGGCGTCGCGGTCTGCGGCTCGCCTGGACGCCGGTGCAGGTGTCCGGCGCGGTGCCGTGCGATCCGGATCTCACGCGGATGCTGTCCGCGGGCGTCGCGCGGCAGGGGCTCGCGGTCGCGCGCGTGCCGAGCGGCGCGGGGCATGACGCGGTTGCGCTGTCGGCCATCTGTCCCATCGCGATGCTGTTCGTGCGCTGCCGCGGCGGCATCAGCCATCATCCGGACGAATCGGTGCGGCGCGCGGACGTCGCGTACGCCATCGCGGTCCTGTCGGACCTCGTCCTGTCACTCGCCGGCCGCCATGCCTGACTACGACCTGCTGATTCGCGGCGCGGCGCCGCTGCCGGCGATTGGCATCGCGTCCGGCGTGATTGCCGGTCTCGCCGAGGGTTCGGCGCGCGAGGCGATCGACGCGTCGGGCCTGATCGTCCTGCCCGGCGTCATCGACGCGCACGTCCATTTCAACGAGCCCGGGCGCACGGAGTGGGAAGGCTGGGCGACCGGATCGCGCGCCGCGGTGGCGGGCGGCGTGACGACGGTGTGCGACATGCCGTTGAATTCGCTCCCGCCTGTCGTCACCGCGGAGGCGTTCGACGCGAAGCGCGCCGCGGCGGAGGCGCAGTCGATCGGCGATTTCGCGCTGTGGGGCGGCCTCGTGCCGGGACGCGTCGGCGAGCTGGACGCGCTCGCGGCGCGCGGCGTCATCGGCTTCAAGGCGTTCATGGCGTCGAGCGGCGTGGACGACTTTCCGAAGGTGGACGCGGCGACGCTGCGCGAGGGCATGCGGCGGGCCGCGGCGCTGCGGCTGCCGGTCGCGGTCCACGCGGAGCTGGATCCGGAACCGCCCGACGCGGGCGCGGAGCCGCGCGGGACGAGCGTCGCCGCGTATCTGGCGTCGCGGCCGATCGCCTCCGAATGCGCCGCCGTCGATCTGGCGCTGGACCTCGCCGGCGAAGCCGGTTGCGCGCTGCACATCGTCCATGTGAGCAGCGCCCGCGCGCTGACGCGCATCCTCGCCGCCCGCGCGCGCGGCGTTGACGTCACCGCGGAAACGTGTCCGCATTACCTGCTATTGACCGGCGAGGACATGGAACGCCTGGGCGCCGTCGCCAAATGCGCGCCGCCGCTGCGCGACGCGGCCGAGCGCGACGCGTTGATCGCGCACGTCCGCGCGGGCGACGTCGATACCATCGGGAGCGATCATTCGCCGTCACCCTGGGCGATGAAGACGGATGATGATTTCTTCCGCGTGTGGGGCGGCATCGCGGGCGTGCAGCATCTGTTGCCGCTGCTGCTGGACGCGGGATTCGACGTCGACCTGGTCGCGCGGCTGACGGCGGCGCAGGTCGCCGCGCGGTTCCGGCTGCCGGCGAAGGGACGTCTGGAGGTCGGCGCATCCGCGGATCTGACGTTGATCGACCGATCCGCGGAGCGCACGATTACGGCAGACGAGCTGTGGTACCGCCATCGCCTGTCGCCCTACGTGGGCCGCCGCGTGCGCGCGCGCGTGCGGCGAACGATCTTGCGCGGGCGCACCGTCTTCCACGATGATCGCGTCACCGCCGCCGGCGGCGGGCGGCTGATCGTGCCGGCATGATTCGGAGGCCACTCTGCTGACTCAAACGGGGCTGACTCGAATGGGGCATACCCGCACCGTGATCAAAGCCACGTACGCGCTGCTGTCGCCCGACGGCCACGTGCCCAGCGCGCTGCCTGGCTGGACGAACTGTACGCCCGTGGTCCTCATCTCGGCGACGTTCGGCGCGCGCTTCTCGCAGTATCTGATCGCGCTCGACGCCGAGGGCGCGGGCGACGGCGACACCGGCGGCGAGTCGTGGTTCTTCTTTGCCGTCTCCGGCCGCGCGGCGATCAACGGCGAGCGCCTGCACGCCGGCGGCTTCGCGTACCTGCCGCCGGACACGGCGTATCGCGTCCACGCCGAGGGCGGCGCGGCGCAACTGCTCGTGTTCCGCAAGACGTACGAGCCGCTGGCGGGCCACGCCGCGCCGGCGCCGTTCACCGGCCACGAGGCGGACGTCAGCGAAACACCGTTCCTCGGCGACCCGCACGCGCGCTTGAAGGTGCTGATCCCCGACACGCCGTCCGCGGACATGGCGGTGAACGTCTTCACGTACGATCCCGGCGCCACGCTGCCGTTCGTCGAGACGCACGTGATGGAGCACGGGATGCTGTTCCTCGCGGGCGGCGGCGTCTACCGGCTCGACGCGGACTGGCATCCGGTGACGACAGGCGACGCGATCTGGATCGCGTCGTATTGCCCGCAATGGTTCATCGCGGCCGGCCCGGAGCCGGCGCGCTACATCTATTACAAAGACGTCAACCGGCTGCCCGCATGAGGACGCTATCCGTCGACCGCGACCTGTTCCAGCGCTGGATCGACGAGCTGGCCGGCTTCTCCGAGGCGCCGGCGCCCGCCGTGACGCGTGTGCTGTTCTCGGACGTCGACCTCGCCGCGCGCGCGTGGGTCACGCGTCTCTGCGCGGACGCGGGGCTCGCCGTCCGCGTCGACGCCGCCGGCAACATCTTCGCGCGCTGGACCGGCACGGACGCGCACGCGCCCGCCATCGCGACCGGCTCGCACATCGACGCGATTCCCAACGCTGGCAGATATGACGGCGTCGCGGGCGTGCTCGGCGCGCTCATCGCGATCCACGCGCTGCGCGACGCCGGCGTCACGCCGACGCGATCGATCGAGATCATCGTGTTCACCGCCGAAGAGCCGACGCGGTTCGGCATCGGATGCCTCGGCAGCCGCCTGCTCTCCGGCGCGCTCGCGCCCGATCGTGCCGCGGCGCTGGTCGACGCGGACGGCCGATCGCTGGACGACTGGCGCGCGCGCGCCGGCTTGAGCGCGCCGCTGTCGGAGGTGCGGCTCCCAGCCGATCGCTACGCCGCGTTCGTCGAACTGCACATCGAACAGGGCCCGCTGCTCGAACGCGACGGCATCGCCATCGGCGTTGTCGAGGCGATCGCCGGTCCCAGCAGCTACCGCGTGCAGCTCACGGGCGAAGGCGGACACGCCGGCACGGTGCTGATGCGCGACCGCCACGACGCCGGCCTCGCCGCCGCCGAGATCGCGCTGGCCGTCGAACGCGCGGCCCTGTCATCCGGCAGCCCCGACACCGTCGGCACGACCGGCGTCGTGCGCCAGCGGCCGAATGCCATCAACAGCATTCCCTGCGACGCCGTGCTGGAGATCGACTTCCGCGACACGCGCCTGGACACGCGCACTGCCGCATGGACGCAGGTGGAATCCGCGATCGCCGGGATCTGCGCCCGCCGCGGCGTCCGCTGGACCCTCGACCGCCTCAACGCCGATCCTCCCGCGGCCTGCGCGCCCATCGTTGTCGACGCCGCGCTGCGCGCGTCCGCGGCGCTCGGCCTCTCGGCGCGCCGCACGATCTCCCGCGCGTATCACGATTCGCTGTTCATGGCGCAGGTCTGCCCGGCGGCGATGATCTTCGTCCCGTCGAAGGACGGCGTCAGCCACCGGCCGGACGAATACACATCGCCGGAAGACCTCGCGGCCGGCGCGGCCGTGCTCGCGCATGTGCTCGCGGAGTTGTCCGGCGCTGACGCGTCCCCGGGCCGCGAACCACGGACGCCACAGTCGGTGTAACATTGCCCATGCCGACTATCGGGCGGAACACCGCGCGACGGGAAGGACCCGAGAAACTCTGCGGCCTCGCCCGCTACGTGGACGACTACACGTTTCCCGACTGCCTGCACGGCGTCACGCTGCGATCCACCATCCCTCACGGCGTCATTCGCGGCGTCACCTTCGATCCCGCCTTCAACTGGGACGACTACACCATCGTCACCGCGCGCGACATTCCCGGACGCAATCGCGTCGCGCTGATCGTGGACGATCAGCCGCTGCTCGCCGAGACGCGCGTGCTGCACCAGGCGGAGCCGATCGCGCTCATCGCGCACGCGAACCGCGCGCAGGCGTATGCCGCGCTGCGGCACATCACCGTCGACTACGAGCCGCTCGCGCCCGTGCTGACGCTGGACGACTCGCTCGCGCGCACGCAGACGCTCTACGGCGACGACAATGTCTTCAAGGACATCCGCATCGAGCGCGGCGACGTCGAGCAGGGTCTGCGCGACGCGGACTTCGTCGTCGAAGGCGAGTATGCCGTGCCGCACCAGGAGCACGCCTACATCGAGAACAACGGCGTCGCCGCGTTCATCGATCCGGACGGCGCCGTCGTCGTCATGGGATCGATTCAATGTCCGTTCTACGTGCAGAAGGCGCTCAAGGGCATCTTCGGCGTGGACGACGACGGCGTGCGCGTCATCCAGACGACGACGGGCGGCGGATTCGGCGGGAAGGAAGAATACCCGAACATGATCGCGGGCCATGCCGCGCTGCTGGCGATGAAAGCGCGGCGTCCCGTCAAGATCATCTACGACCGCCACGAGGACATGATCGCCACGACGAAGCGGCATCCGGCGCGCGTGCGGCATCGCACGGGCGTGACGAAGGACGGCCGGCTCGTCGCGCAGGACATCGAGATCCTGATGGACGCGGGCGCGTACATCACGCTCTCGCCGGTCGTGCTCTCGCGCGGCGCGCTGCACGCGACGGGATCGTACACCTGTCCCGACGTCCGCGTGCGGGCGCGCGCGCTCGCGACGAACACGCCGCCGAACGGCGCGTTCCGCGGCTTCGGCGCGCCGCAGACGCTGTTTGCCGCGGAGCTGCACATGGAAAAGATCGCCGCGGCGATCGGCCTCGACGCGCTGACGCTGCGCGAGCGCAACATGCTCAGGCCGGGCGCGGTGCTGGCGACGGGGCAGACGGTGCGGGAAAGCGTCGGCGCGCCGCAGGTGCTCGAGACGTGCGTCGCGCGCAGCGAGTACACGCGCAAGGTCAGCGAGTACGAGCGCTGGAATCGCGACGAGGCCCAGCCGACGTGGAAAGGCATCGGCCTGGCGCTCGTCCACCACGGCGCGGGCTTTACCGGGCGCGGCGAGGTAATGCTCGCGAGCCGCGCGGCGGTCGTCCTCACGCGGGACGGCGTCATCAAAGCGCTGGCGGCGTCCACCGAAATCGGGCAGGGCACGACGACAATGCTGGCGCAGATTACGGCGAATGCGATTGGCGTGCCGGTGGAGTGGGTGGACGTCGAGATGCCGGACACGTGGAAGGTGCCTGACAGTGGACCGACGGTTGCCAGCCGCACGTGCATGATCGTCGGTGGCCTGCTGGATCGGGCCGGCGCGGCGCTGCGTCAGCGGTTCGTGGCCGCGGTGGGCGAGGTGCCGACGACATCCGCGGCCTTTGCGCACGCGGCGCGGCAGGTGTGCGGCGATGCGGCCGACGTGCGAATCGAAGAGGAATATCGCAAGCCGGCCGAAATCGTCTGGGACGAGGACGCGTATCGCGGTGACGCGTACGCCGTCTACAGCTACGCCGCGGCCGCCATTGACCTCGAGATCGACAAGCGCACCTGTGAGATCACGGTGCGCAAGGTGACGACGGCGCAGGACGTGGGGAAGGCGATCAACCCGCTGCTCGTCGAAGGTCAGATCATCGGCGGCACGGCGCAGGGATTGGGCTACGCGCTGCTGGAGAACGTCATCTACGCGGACGGCGTCATGCGGAACCCGCAACTGACGAACTACATCATCCCGACGTCGCTCGACATGCCGGAGCTCGATGTGGTGCTCGTCGAAGAGCCGTACTCGGGCGGGCCGGGCGGCGCGAAAGGCATCGGCGAACTGCCGATGGACGTGCCGGGACCGGCCGTCGCGGCCGCGATCTTCCGCGCGACGGGGCTGTTTCTGCCCGAACTGCCCATCCTGCCGGAGAAGCTGCTGGCGGCGCGGCTCGCGCGCGAACGCGCGGCGGATTCCGATCGAGGAGCGCACCGCTGATGCCTGAGAGTCCGCCCGTGATCGAATTGAACGTCAACGGCAAACGCCGCACCTTCAGCGGACCGGCGTTCAGCCGGTTGATCGACGTCCTGCGCGAGGACTTCGGCCTCATCGGCACGAAAGAAGGCTGCGGCGAAGGCGAGTGCGGCGCGTGTACCGTGCTCGTCGACGGCGAGCCGGTGAACAGTTGCCTGATTCCGCTCTGCCAGGTCGCGGGGCGATCGATCCGCACCGTGGAATCGCTGGGGCGTCCTGATGCGTTGAACGCGCTGCAGCAGGCGTTTCTCACGTCGGGCGGCGCGCAGTGCGGCATCTGCACGCCGGGCATGCTGATGACGGCGACGGCGTGGATCGAAGGCGGCGGCTCGGACGACCCGGATGCGATTCGCCGCGTCCTCGCCGGCAATCTCTGTCGTTGCACCGGCTATCAGCACATCGTCCTGGCGGTCGCCGCCGCGGCGCGCGAGCACGTGAAGGCGGAGCGATGAGGGGCGCCGCGTCCACGATGACGATCGTCCGGCCGGAGACGGTCCACGAGGCGCTGCACGCGTACGCGCGCACGCCGGAGGCGGTGCCGTTCGTCGGCGGCACGGATCTCATGGTGGCGTGGAACCTCGGTCAGCTCAACGATCGCGTCATGCTCGATCTGTCACGGCTGGATGACTGGACGCGGATCGAGCGCACGGCCGACGGGCTCCGCGTCGGCGCGCTGGTGACGCACACCGCCTTGCAGCGGCACGCGGACGTCCGGCAGCAGTTCGGGCTGCTCGCCGCCGCGTGCGCCACCGTCGGCGGCGTGCAGATCCAGAATCGCGGCACGATTGGCGGCAACATCGCTAATGCCTCGCCCGCGGGCGACACCTTTCCGGCCCTCGCCGTCTACAACGCGCGCGTGGCGATTGCGAGCGCGTCCGCGCGCCGCACCGTGCCGTTCCTCGACATCTTCGCCGGCGTGAAGAAGACCACGCTGCAGCCGGGCGAGCTGATCGAAGCGATCGAGCTGCCGTTCGCGGCGTCCGCGCCGCACCATCAGCTCTTTCGCAAAGTCGGCACGCGCGCGGCGCAGGCGATCTCCAAGACGGTGGCCGCGGGCCTGATCTGGCTCTCGTCCGACGGCCACGTTCGCGACGTGCGTCTCGCGCTCGGCAGCATGGCGCCGACCGTCCGCCGTCTTCGTCGCGTCGAAGCGGCGTTGATCGAGCGTCCGCTGACGCCGGACGGCATCCGCGATGCGGCCGCGCTCCTGACGGAAGACGTGTCGCCGATCGACGATGTGCGATCGACGGCGGAGTACCGGCTGATGACGTCGCGCCGTTTGATCGAATCCTTCCTCGCCGACGCCCGGCCCTCCACCGCGCGCTGATGGCGCGCACCGGCCCGACGTGCCCGGCGGATGGGGCTGGCGGCGCGGCGTGCGTCTGTGGCGTGCTTGGGGTATGCTCACAGGCACGCGTGCAGGACGCGCCCCGTCCGCGGGAAGGGATGCTCCCACCTGTCGTCGGTCTCGCCATCACCTGGCCTGACGAACCTCTGCCCGTCATCGCGGACAACGGGCGCTACACACGAGAGGTGTCGTCATGGCGTCCGAACACGATCGATCCCCATTCAGCGAGCCACAATTCATCGAAGCGCTCCCTGCGCGTCCCAGCCTGGAGATGCAGCAGAAGCGCGCCAAGAACCTGCACCGCGCGGCCGCGTCGGGCGACGCGGAGGCGCTGCGCCGCATCCGCGTCCTGCATCCGAAGCCGCCGGCGTCCGACGCCGTCAAGCTGGCCGACGCGCAACTCGTCGTCGCGCGCGGCTACGGCTTCGAGAGCTGGGCGGCGCTGCGGCGCAAGATTGAATCACTCACGAAGACGCCGGTCGAGCAGTTCGGCGGCGCGCTGCGCGCGGGCGACGTGGAGCAGGCGCGCGCGCTGCTCGCCGCGCATGCGGACGTGCGCGCGTCCGTGAATCAGCCGAAGGGCGCGTTCGGCGGACGTCCGGTGATGATGGCGCGCAAGAACCTGCCGCTGCTCGACGTCCTGATCGAATACGGCGCGGACCTGAATCTCAAGAGCGAGTGGTGGGCCGGCCCGTTCGGCATCCTCGAATCGGACATCACGCCCGCGGAGGCCGCGCCGTTGATTGCGCGCGGCGCGCGCGTCGACATCTTCGCCGCGGCGCACCTGGGCATGGTCGAGCGCGTGCGCGATCTCCTCGACGCCGATCCGTCGCTCGTCTCCGCGCGCGGCGGCGACGGCAAGACGGCGCTGCATTGCGCCCGCTCCGTGGCGATCGCGCGGCTCCTGATCGAGCGGGGCGCCGACATCGACGCGCGCGACGTCGATCACGAATCGACGCCGGCCCAATATCTCGTGCGGGACGCGCCAGACGTCACGCGGCTGCTGGTCGAGCGCGGCGCGTGGGTCGACATCTTCATCGCCGTCGGTCTCCGCGACGCCGCGCTCGTCGAACGCTGCCTGCGCGAGGACCCCGAGGCGCTCGATCATCGTACGTGGCAGGGTCAGTACACCACCGTGCACGCAGGCCGGCCGTCGGCGCGCGGAGCGATCGGCACGCGTCGCGGCGATATCTACCGCTGGGTGTTCGGTCACAATGTGTCGGTCATCGAGGCGGCGCACATGCTCGGCTTCGACGACATGGTGCGGCTCCTGCTGCGCCACGCGTCACCCGCGCAGCAGGTGCTCGCGGCCTGCGCGGTCGCCGATCGCGCCGCGGCCGAGGCCGTCGTTGCCGCGCATCCGGATGTCGTCGCATCGCTGGCGCGCGATCGGATGCGGCTGATCGCCGACAAGGCGCACGCGAACGACACCGCGGCCGTCGCGCTCGTGCTCGACCTCGGCTTCGACGCGCGCGTCACCGGACCGGACGACTTCGAGGCCCTTCGCTGGGCGGCGTTCCACGGCAACGTCGAGATGACGCGCCGGCTGCTGCAGCACGATCCGCCAATCAACGTCCCCGATCGCACGTACGGCGGCACGCCGCTCGATCAATGCGTCTACGGCGCGCTACAGGGCTGGAACTGCGAGACCGGTGACTTCGCGGCGACGGCGCGGCTGCTGCTGGAGGCGGGGGAGACCGTCGAGCCGCGCGATCTGCCGACGGGACTCGACGAGCTGGACGCCGTCCTGCGCGCGTATCTTCCGCCGCAGCCGCCCGCGTCAGCGGCGCCGCCGACGAGCGCGTAGCGTCGACGAGCAACGAGCGCCGCACATACGGCATCTTTCCGCCGCCGGCGTCACGTGTGGACGCGACGCCGGCGATGTCACGTCGGCCCGTTGCTTCGGCCCGCTACTTCGGCACGTCGCGCCACAGCCAGCGCAGTGTATCTGGCAGCAGCGCGCCGCCGTGCTTGTGCGTATGTCCACCGTCGCCCAGCACGAACTGATGGTCGTAGCCCTTGAACTTCAGCGCGGCGGCCATCTCCTGATTCGCGAGCGGCCAGTTTCCGAACTGATTGTCGAGATCGTTGACGCCGTCCTGCAGGAAGACGCGGAGCGGCTTCGCGTCCGCCCGGCGGATCAGGAACGGATAGACGTGTCCGCCGCGGATGTTCGTGAAGCTGCCGATGTGGCTGACGACCTTGCGGAACGCGTCCGGCCGCTCCCACGCGACCGTGAACGCGCAGATGCCGCCGGAGCTGGCGCCCGCAATCGCACGCCGCTCCGGATCCGTGGTGAGCGTGTAGCGCCGCGCGACGTCGGGCAGCAACTCGTCGATCAGGAACCGCGCGTAGGTGTCGCTCGGCGTGTCGTATTCGACGCTGCGGTTGTTCGCGCGCCACGGGTTTTCGGGTAGCGCGTCCGCGCCCTGTCCCGGATCGGGCCGGTGTCCCGGGTTGACGAAGACCGCAATCGTGACCGGCATCTCTTTCTTGTGAATGAGATTGTCGAAGACGACCGGCACCCGATATTCCTCGTCCACGTTCACATATTTGTGTCCGTCCTGGAACACCATGAGGGCCGCCGGCGTCCCCGCGGCGTAGTGCGCCGGCACGTAGATCCAGTATTGGCGGGTCGTGCCGGGGAAGGTCGTGCTCTTCCAGGTGAGCGGACCCTCGATACGCCCACGCGGCACGCCCTGCTGCGGCATCGAGTCCGCACCCAGCGTGTAGTTGTCCGACCCGCCCGCCGCCGCTCCAAGTGTCATCGTCATCAGCCCGATCGCCAGCGTGAAGCTCCGCATGCCGCCTCCAGAAAGACATCCCCATCCCGGCGACGACAGCCGCCGGGACGCATTGCGGTGAAGGCATCACCCTATGCAAGAACCGCCGTGGTGACAAGGGGCCCGCGGTCCGCCCCCGCAGGCGCGATCGGGGCAGGTCCGGCCTGACGCTGCGGCCTGGTGGTACCGACCGTTCGTCCGGCCGGAGGGCCGATCGCAGGGGCCGGGCTACCCCGTACTAGCAGGTGTTCCACATGCCGAGACCCGCGGGTTGACGCCAGCCGCGGAATCGGCAGACAATTCCTCTCGAACGTCGACAATCGCCTGCGCTCCGCGCGCACCCGCCGCGCTCGCGGCCGGAGTGTACCCACGGATCGCAGGCGCCGTTCACGGGACCACGGTGACACGGGCCCACGGCGGAAAGGGATCTACGGTGCGGTTGCTCGTCGCGGCTGGGTTGGGCATGGGATTGGCGCTTGCCGCAGCCGTACTGCGAGCGGAGGGGCCGCCGCGTCCCGCCGCGCCCGCACCGCCGGCCGCCCGCACGCCCTCGTCATCGACCCCCGCATCCGCGGCATCGCCCGCCGCCGCATCCCCCACCGCCGTATCTGCCGCCGCGTTCGAGACCACGATCAAACCGTTCTTGTCCGAGACCTGCATCGACTGCCATCGAGAACGGAAGCAGCGCGGCGGGTTGAATCTCGAAGCGCTGGACACCGCGGCGTCGGTCACGCGCGATCCGAATACCTGGGAGAAGGTGCTCCGGAAGCTGCGGAGCGGCGAGATGCCGCCGGAAGACGAGCCGCGGCCGGACGCCGACGCCGTCCAATCGGTCACGCGCTGGATCGATCGCCAGATTGCCATCGCCGATCGTCAGGCGACACCGGACCCGGGCCGCGTGACGATCCGCCGCTTGAACCGCACCGAGTACAACAACACGGTGCGCGACCTGCTCGGGCTCGACGTCAAGCCTGCCGAGGAATTTCCTCAAGACGATTCCGGATACGGCTTCGACAACATCGGCGACGTCCTCTCGGTGCCGCCGCTGCTGATGGAGCGCTATCTCGTCGCGGCCGAACGGCTCTCGCGCGCGGCGGTGTTCGGCGCGGAGCCGCTGCCGCCGACGCTGGCCCGCATCCGGCCGGTCGCGCGCAACGTGCAGAATTCCCCGGACGTGCCCGCCGATTACGATCGGACGGGCCTCAGCATGCCGAACGCCGCGCACGGCCTTCACCGCATCCCGGTTGACGGCGAGTACGTGGTGAAGGTCCTGCCGGGCGGCACGCGTCCGCCGGCCTCGGCGCCCGTCACGCTCGCGCTGTGGATCGACGGCAAGCAGGTGGAGACGTTCACGCTGGATCCTGAAGGCGGCGCGTCGTTTTTCGATGATCGACAGGATCTCGGCGGCAAGTTCCGCGAGATCCGCCTGCAGCTCACGGCCGGCGAGCACTGGTTCGCGGCGGCGATCCCGAACCTGTACGACGGCCTGCCGCCCAAGTACCACGGTCCCAATCCATCGACACGTCCGCAGCCGGCACCGCGCGTGTTCACGCCGCCGCCAGACGCGACGCCCGAGCGCATCGAGCGGCGGCGCAAGGCATTCGAAGCGAGAGAGGCGGAGCGCCTGCCGGCCAACGACGCGCGCATCAACGCGATCGAGATCGCCGGACCCTACGCGCAGGCCAAAGGGCCGTCGCCCACGAGCCGCGCACGCGTGTTCACGTGCGGCCACGCCGACGGCCGGCACGCGTCCTGGTGCGGCCGCAAGATCGTCGGCGACCTGGCGCGCCGCGCGTACCGGCGTCCGGTGACGCGCGCCGAGGTCGACAGCCTGCTGACGCTGGTCTCTCAGGCCCGCCGCGCCGGCGATTCGTTCGAGGACGGCATCAGCCTCGCCATCCAGGCGATGCTCGTCTCGCCCGATTTCCTCTTCCGCATCGAGCGCGGGACGTCGGCGCCGCGGCGCAAGCCGGCGCTCGTCGCCAGCCACGTCCCGACGAGCCGACCCGTCACGCGCGACGCCGCGGCGCGGCATGACGTCACACCGCGCCTCGTGTCGTCCGCGTCGCCGGCTCTCTCCGCACCGGCGCTATCTGCTTCACCCACGCTGTTCGCCGCGACGCTGTCCGCGTCCGGTCCCTCGTCCGGGGCCGACACCGCGGAGGAACCAGCGGCGGCCGCAGCCGCGAGGTTCGCGCCGCCGGTGCCCGTCAGCCAGCACGAGCTCGCCTCACGCCTGTCTTATTTCCTGTGGGCCAGCATGCCGGACGCGCGGCTGCGGCGTCTGGCGGACGGCGGCCTGCTGCGCAAGCCGGACGTCCTGGCGGCCGAAGTCCGCCGCATGCTGCGCGACGAGAAGGCGCGCGCGCTGATCGAGGAATTTGGCGGGCAGTGGCTGCAGGTCCGCGCGCTGGAATCCGCGGCGCCGGATCGCGACCGCTTCCCGGACTTCGACGATTACCTGCGCCTGTCGATGCGTCGCGAAACCGAGCTCTTCTTCGCGCACATCGTCCGCGCCGACCGCAGCATCCTCGACTTCCTCGACGCCCGCTATACGTTCATCAACGAACGCCTCGCGCGCCATTACGGCCTGACAGGCGTCGCCGGTCCCGAGTTCCGCCGCGTCGATCTGACGGACACCGATCGCGGCGGCATCTTCACGCAGGCGAGCATCCTGACGGTCTCGTCGTATGCGACGCGGACGTCGCCCGTCCTGCGGGGTAAGTGGATCCTGGAGAACCTGCTCGACGCCAAGCCGGCCGATCCGCCGCCCGGCGTCGCGAATCTGAACGAGACCGGCGTCGGCGCCACCGCGTCGCTGCGCGAGCAGCTCGAAGCGCATCGCGCCGATCCGACGTGCGCGGCCTGTCACCGGCGGATGGATCCGCTCGGCTTCGGGCTGGAGCACTACGACGGCATCGGCGCGTGGCGCGGCGAGGACAGCGGCCTGCCGATCGACGCGTCGGGCGTGCTGCCGGACGGCCGGACGTTCCGCGGCGCGAGCGAGCTGCGCCATCTGCTGGCCGCCGAACAGGACGCGTTCACGAAGAGCCTCACCACCAGGCTCCTGACGTACGCGCTCGGCCGCGGCCTGGAGCCGGCGGATCGCCGCACGGTGCGGATGATCGCGCGCCGTCTGCCGGAGCACGGGTACCGGTTCTCGCGTCTGGTGCTGGAGATCGTCCACAGCGACGCGTTTCAGATGCAACGAGGAGCAGGCACGTCATGATCGTCACGGGCAAGCACCTTCCACGACGTCTCTTCCTGCAGGGCCTCGGCGCGACGATCGCGCTGCCCTGTCTGGACGCCATGACGCCCGCCTTCGCGGCGCCCGCGCGCGCGGCGGCATCGGCCGCGGCGCCCAGGCGTCTGGCGTTCGCCTACGTGCCGAACGGCATCACGATGGCGGACTGGACGCCGACGGCGACCGGCCGCGATTTCGCCTTCTCACGCATCCTCAAACCGCTGGAAGCGTACCGCGAGGACATGCTCGTCGTGACCGGCCTCTCGCACCGCAACGGCTACGCGCTGGGCGACGGCCCCGGCGATCACGCCCGCGCCGCGGCCAGCTATCTGACCGGCGTCCACCCGCGCAAGACCGCCGGCGCGGACATCCACAACGGCATTTCGGTGGATCAGATCGCCGCGCGGACGTTCGCCGAGAAGACGCGCTTCTCGTCGCTGGAGCTTGGCTGCGACGATTCGCGGACGGTCGGCAATTGCGACTCGGGGTATAGCTGTGCGTACACGAACAGTCTCTCGTGGCGCGGTCCGACGTCGCCCATGCCGCCCGAGACGAACCCTCGGCTCGTCTTCGAGCGCCTTTTCGGCGCGTTCGACGCCGGTCTCGATCCGGCGACGCGCAGCCGCCGGTTGCTGTACCGCCGGAGCATCCTCGATCTCGTCGGCGAGCGCACGCGGCGCCTGCGCGAGGACCTCGGCGCCCCGGATCGCCGCAAGGTGGACGAGTACCTGGAGTCCGTGCGCGAGATCGAGCGCCGCATCCAGCTCGCGGAGCAGGACATGCGTGACATTCCTCCCGGCATCGACAAGCCGACCGGCGTACCGGTGCTGTACGAGGACTATGTCAAGTTGATGTTCGACCTGCAGATCGTCGCGTTCCAGACGGATCTCACGCGCGTGACGACAATGATGATGGGGCGCGAGGGAAGCCTGCGCACGTATCCGGAGCTTGGCGTGCCCGATCCGCACCATCCATTGACGCATCACGGCGGCAAGAAGGATTGGATCGAGCGTGTCACCAAGGTCAACACGTTCCATGTCGAGCTGTTCGGCTACTTCATCGAGAAGTTGCGGACGACGCCGGACGGCGACGGGACGTTGCTGGATCACTCGACCATCGTCTATGGCAGCGGCATCAGCGACGGCGACAAACATACGCACGATGACCTGCCCGTGCTGATTCTCGGTCGCGGCACCGGTCCGCTCGCGCCGGGCCGTCACGTCGCGTACCCGACGAAGACACCGATGACCAATCTCTATCTCACGCTGCTCGATCGTCTCGGCGTGCAGGAGAACACCATCGGCGATAGCACTGGTCGGATCGAACATCTCGCCACGCTCTGAACCGTCCTCACGGGCTGAACCGTCCTGACGGGCCGATCTCCCGATCGGCCCGCTTCCCGCCAATTCCGCGTCGCTCATCGCCCGATGTCACGGGCCGGGGCGGAGCTGCATCTCACTACGCTCGGACCCGCGAACACAATGAGAAAGTTGGTACAGATCGGCCTGTTTTCATGAATTGGCATGCTAACGTGAGCCTCGAATCACCGCTTCCTTGCCGCTCGTGATCGCGCGCCCGCGGCGGGCGCACTCTTCGTCCGTGGCTTTCCGACAAGAGGTGAACGGCTCGCAGTCTTGTCACTGAGGCGTCGCATGTTCTTGACCGCGTCGTTCATCTGCTCGCTGCTCGTGGTGGCTGTCCAGGCCATTCCACCGGTACACAAGGCGCCACCACCTCCACCAGGTGGACCCGACGACAAGGTGATATTTGTGAGCGGCGCACTGAACCCCGAGTTGCTACCCGAGCATGTGGTCTGGACCATGACGCTCAGTGGAATTGCCTTCATGCTGGAGAAAAAGATGCCTGGAGGCATCGAGCAGATGAAACTCGGGCCTGCCGATCTACAGGTCGTCCTGAAGGAGGCGAAGGCGCAGCGTGTCCGCGACAATGTATGCGAGGAGCGCCAGAAGAAGCATCGGGCGAGTCTCCAGGCGAGCGGTCTGACCCAAAGACAGATCTTCGAAAACATGAAGGACGTCATCATTGAATGCCGATGGGACGTGCTTCGCGCTCGCGACCGCATCCTTGCGGAGCTGAGTCCCGAAGGTCTGGTTGCGTTCACTGACTACGTCAACAGGGAACGTGTCACTATTTCCTCGACGGTTGTCAAAGAGGATTGGGCGTTCTGGTATCAACCGCATTGATGCGTACGCGCTGTAGACCGGTGAAAAGGGGATGTATGAGAATCTGCCTGGCCAGCGTCATGTGTCTCGCTCTGTTGATCGCCGGCGCTCGCGAAGCGCGTGCCGATGATGGAGACGACCTTGAACAGATACCAAGTTGCGGGAGTATTGAGACCAAACTAAAGATCTGGCAAAGCCCAAGCGGCGGGAAGTTCATCATTGGTTTTGGAGAAACGAGGCGTAACCTTGACGGGTGCCTCAGCAGACTTCGCGTAGAGGCCTGGATCTGGGGCGTTACGATGTCTACGGCGATTGCGGAGGGCTACGGTATCGTGGCTTCGACGGACTTTGGCACGCCGGTCGATCGTTACGGCGTCTGGGACGCGCAGAGTAAGCACTGGATTATCAACTTTGGCTCTTGGCTCTTCGCGGGAAACGATCACGCGAGCGTCGACCTGCAGCCGCATCCTGACGAGGGTGACGATGATGGGGATCAGGATTGTCTGCCGAATGGGTCCAGCGAGGACGTCGATGAAGGCTGCGTCGACGGGGACTCACCGATTGTCATTGACGTCGGGCGCAACGGTTACAAGCTGACCAGCGTCGATGATGGCGTGTTCTTCGATCTCGATGCGGACGGTGTCGCCGAGCGGGTCTCGTGGACGGATCCGGCGAGTGATGATGCGTGGCTGGCGATGGATCGCAATCGTAACGGGCGCATCGACGATGGGCGGGAGTTGTTCGGGAATCAGACGCCGGCGTATCCGGATCAGCAGATGCTGCTCAGCGCCCACGGATTCGACGCGCTGAAGTTCCTGGAAGGACCGGACTTCGGGCGCAGCGACGGCAACACCCTCATCGAGCCGCGCGATTCCGTCTTCAGCGGCCTGCTGCTGTGGCACGATCGCAACCATAACGGCATCTCGGAACCAAACGAACTGCAGTCCGCCGCGCAGGCTGGCCTCGCCGCGATCTCGACCGACAGCGAACTGTCCAAGCTGCGCGACCGCCACGGCAACGAGTTCCGACAGAAGGGCCGCCTCTGGTGGAACGTCGGCAACCGCCTCGTCGAGGACATCGTCTACGACGTCTGGCTCGTCTCACGCCGCTGAGCGCCGACTGAGATCGGGTACGACAGTGACATGTCGAAGAGCGGGCGGCGACGCGTACGCCACCCGCTCCCGTGACGTCAGTTGGCGTTGGCGTTGATGGCGGCCAGCACGCCATCCCACAATCGCGCGCGCGCGGCCAGCGCCGTGTTCACCGTGTCCGCGCACCCCTTCCACTTCTTGTCATCGTCGCCACACAGATCGGCGAGCATCTGCATCGCCATCGGCGTATGCTGCTCGCCGTCGACGTCGATGTGCCGTTCGAGATAGTTGACGAATCCGCTGAACTGCGGCGTGCGCGCGTTGACCGCCACCACCTGCGTGAACATGTTCGGAATCAGATCCTCGCGGCCGAACGCGAACGCGGCAGCCTGGCAGTGGACCGGCAGATTCTGGATGATGCTCCACGTCGTGGTCGTGAACTCCATCGACGGCTTCGGTACGCGCGCCTCGACGAGCGCCTCGTTGAGCTCGCGTCCGCTGCGCAGCAGCTCGACCAGCCGATTGATCGCCGTCGTATCGGCGCCCGCTTCTTTCATGCTGTTGACGTAGAGCTCGAAGTGGCTGGAGAACCCTTTCCCCAGTTCGTCGCTCTCTTCGACCATGACGATGTCGTTGATCAACCGCCGGCTGCCGGTGGGGCCGGTCGGGATCCACGGAACCGTGACGCAGGTCAGTTGCCGCTGCAGCGCCTTCAGCAGCGACATGAAATCCCAGACCGCGAAGACATGATGCTCCATGAAGGTCACAATGGCCTTCTGGGAATTCAGGTTCGCGTAGATGGGATGCTTGACCACGCGCTCGCGTGCTTCGCTCATCGATTGTTCCAGCCGCTCGATTCCTGGGTGCGTTTGGCCCCAGTCATAACGTGACATGTGATGCTCCTTCTGGTTCAGTGGCCGCCCGATCGCCTGCCGCAATCGGGCTGAATCCAGGATTCTCCTGGACAGGGAGCCGTCGGACTGACAACGGGACGTGTGCCGTGCCGAACGTGAGACGATTCGAGAGCCGAGCGGAACCACGCGTCACGTCATCGTGGCGAGGGCGGCGCGCAACACCGTCGCCTCGACATGACAACGAGCGCTCATTATTGCCGCTCGTGAATGAGTGTCAATATCGGCTGACACCTATGTATCTCGAACAAGATGCAACAGCGAGTGGCTATGTGATGCAGGGAATCTCGCGCGCCGTCATTCACTGATCGAGCAATACGGGACGGCGGCAACTCGATTCGCCGAACGCGCGTCAAAAACGACCCGGCCGCGTGCGTCAATTTGGACTCAGATCACGAGAGGAAAATCGATGATCTCAAAGGCGATTTATTCAGACATCGAGTGCATGAGATTTACAAATGCTATGACGAGATACATGTGGAGACCGATCGGCACATCTAGATGCATGTCATAGTCAAGTGTTCCGCAAATGCTGTACGGACTCTGTCGATCCGCCGGTGCGGCGGGTCAGGCGACACGACCCTCGTCGTGTCATAGCGCGGGCCGCCGCGACATCCGCCCGCCGGGACGGTTTCTCGATGAGCAGCGCGAAGATGGCTGGAACTGCCGGGCGGCCGGGCATTCTCGCCGGTCGTCCTTCAACACGACGATCTCGGTGCTGGAAGGCTGTGGGGAACACGAGCAGGCGTGGGCCGGACGCGGCGGTGACCGAAAACGCGTGCGCGGGGCGAGACGCACCTGTCGGAGCATTGCCTGTTCCGCAGGCGCTCGAACGGTGACGCGTCGAGCGGCCGGATCGCGCTGGACCTCGATCCTTGGACTTCGATCTTGGACTGCGGGCGGTTGGGGGATATTGGTCGGGGCGGCCGGATTCGAACCGACGACCTCCTGCGCCCAAGGCCAAAAACGGCGCATTCCGAAAAGTGACGAATTTTGCTGTGCCGTAAAGCGTGCTGTTGCAAGCAGTTACGGCATGGCCTCAGAACCCTGCTGAAGCCAGATGGCTTCTGGTGCAAGCTACAGCTACAAAAGCAGCTACAGCCAGACAGCAGCAAATTCTCGATTCCACAGCGACTTGCGCCAAGCCTGCGGCAGAGTGCCACGGCGCGCGGCGTGGTGCAACTTCCGGCCGATTCGCCAAGCCATTTCGCCTTGACAGCCAGATCCCGGCCTGCTCTCATCCGCGCTCGTGGCTTCCGAAAGGCCAGAACCTGGCGGCCAGCGTGAAGCCAGCAGGCGGGACGCCCCCGTGTCGTGAGCACGTGAGCGCCCCTGAGCCCGTCAGCAGACAAGACCTGCCGGCAGACCTGACAGTGCAGTGTATCAAGGTCGGTCGGCCTCGCGCGCGTAGCGCCAAGGAGGCCAGATGTCGCGTTCGTCAAAGAAGTCTCAGGCCCAAGTCGGGCCGTTCCCCCCGCTGTTCGCTCGCCTCGTGCGTGCTGCCCAAGTCGGATGTCCAGAGGGCTACGCCGGCGCGCTGGCCGCATACGGTGCTTTAGCGCTGGTGACCGTGCCGCTCGATGGCGTCTTGCCGGACACCCTGCTCAAGTCGACAGGCGACGAGCAGTACAAGCGCATCCGCTCGATTGCCGATCGGTACTTCGGCATCGAGAAAGTCAATCGACGACTGGTCGCTGCCGTGGAGGGCTTGAATTCCAGCACCTTTGAGGAGCGCGACGCGATCTCGACAGCCTATGTGAAGCTGCTGTCGATCTCGGACACCATGCACACGCTCTACGGCTTAAGCCTTGGCGTCATCCTTGCGGAGCTGGGGGTAGCTGATGATCCAGGGGGCGTCCGATGACGCCGCAGACCGCCGCCCGACGATTCATCTCGTTGGTTCTCCATAGCAGCTTCCGCGACGTTCTTGAACTGACCGACCCGCTCGGTGTAGAGAACGAGGCGAACCAGAAGGGACAGAAAGAAGCGTATACCGAAGTGGAGAAGGCGATCCGGCAGCGGTTCCAAACGAGGCATGACCTTGACGAACTCGGTAACGACGTTGTCTACGCTGTACCCGAGGAGCACCAGGCTGCCGTTGCCAGAGCCCTTGAGAAGCTAACCGACGCGGTTACTGACGAGATGACCGTCAAGCAGCAGGCTGGCTACGTGGTCGGCATTGCCCTCGGCCGCGCGGTGCATCCTTCGATCGCGCGTACGCTCGGCGCAGGCTGGCAGGCACCAGCGAAGGACGAGTTGAAGGCGGCTCTCGGTCGAGACCACCATCGTCAAGACGGATGACAAGGAGTATCAGGTCGGGCTTAACCCCTGTTCGGTTGGTAGCCAGCAGACGTTATATCGGATACGTGACACTCTGCGAGAGCAGGCTGACAGCCCTGCACATCAGAATCAGGTGGTATCGCGAATGAGGCGTGAGGGAATGCTGGCGCGCGACACGCGCAGCAACCGGTTCGAGGTGCTCAGGGCAGTTGCAGGACGTGCCACACATTTTATAGCGGGGAGCAAACGATCGTCTCGTCAGCCTTGCCGGACTTTCGGCCGAGCGTGGACAGTCTCTTCGTCGACGGCGTAGGAACGGCATGATTAGCAAGCACCTTCGCCCTTCTCTGAATGACGCCGGGCCTGGCAACAAGTTTAAGCGACTTCTTCGGTACGGAATCCATTTCATCGTCTTTACGTAGATGCTGGTCCGCTTGAAAGTCTACGGTGTTATGGCCGAACAGAAATATCAGGCAGGGGAACGCGTCAGGCTCAGATCCGGAGGGCCGTGATGACCATCGCTTCGTACGGGCGGAACGACTACAGCGGTACTGACACGTAATTGTGTCGGTGGTTTGATGCCAAGCATAATCTCACGCAGGGCGTTTACGCAGAGGGCTCAGGCATCAGCAACTTCCGCCTTGAGCGGGGGTAGTCGCACGATTAATCGCGGCCCTCCGTCACCGGAGCCAAGAGGCTTCACGCTGGCCTATGAGCCGCGAGTCACGATGATTCGTGTTTGCCCCTTTCCTGACGCAAGCGTATAGTTACGTTAGTCCCTCCTTAACCATCCCCCTATGACCTTTCGCGGCCTGTTCATCGGCGTCGACAGGTACGCCAGCCAGCAGATCAGCGATCTGACGTGCTCGGCGCGCGACGCGCAGGCACTCTATGCGCTCTTTGCGGACACTCTCGGCGGTGCGGACTCGACCCTCCTGATCAATGCAGAGGCGACGAGAACAGCCATCGTGTCTGCCCTCACAGCGTTGTCGACGGCGGCCCCAGACGACCTCGTTTTCATCCATTTCTCAGGGCACGGTTCCGACACTCACCATCTCATCACGCACGACGCCGATCCCTTGGCTCTTGATGCCACCGCGATCCACCTGCAGGAGTTGGTGGATCTGTTTGCGGGCATCCCGTCGAGAAACGTCGTGCTGTGCCTCGACTGCTGCTTTGCCGGCGGGGCGGGGGCGAAAGTGTTTCGTGCGCCCGTCGCTTCGCGCGACCCAGCCTCGACGGAGGGACTCCTCGATAGGATTGGCGGTTCTGGCCGGGTGATATTCACTGCGGCAGGCCCAGATCAGGAAGCGATCGAAGATCGGCGCAGGGGACACGGTGTTTTTAGTTACTTCCTAATAGAGGCGCTGCGCGGTGCGCCGGAGGTGATGGACGCCGGAGCGCTTCCCTTCCTTTCCCTCATGCACTTCGTCACGGCGAAGGTCGAAGCCGCCGCGTCCCTGTTCCGGCACCATCAGCAGCCCGCCGTTCGCGGCGTGTTGGACGGCGAAGTCAGGCTGCCGATCCTGACACCAGCCGCCGTCTACAAGTCGTTCTTCCCAGATGCGGCAACGTCCGTAGTTGGCGCAGACCTGGCGGACCTTCTCGTCCACGGGTTTCCCCAAGAAGCGATTGACGCCATCGGCAGTGCGATCCCGTCACTGAACTCCCTCCAGCAGACCGCCATCAACGAGATGGGGTTGCTGAAAGGCGAGAACGTCGTGGTCAGCGCGCCCACCTCCTCCGGCAAGACCATGATCGGCGAGATCGCGGCTCTGAAGACTGCAATGAGAGGGGAACGCAGCTACATGCTTTTACCGCTGCGGGCCCTCGTCAACGATAAGCACTTGGACCTTCAGCAGAAGTACGCATCACTGGGCGTGAGGGTCATCAGGTCCACCGGGGAGATCGCGGACGACAACGACGCGCTGATGCGCGGCAAGTTCGACATCGCCTTGCTGACCTACGAAAGATTCACGACACTCGCGGTGACATCCCCGTCGGTGCTCAGGAACGTCGGCTTAGTGATCGTCGATGAAGTCCAGATGATCACTGACGCAGGGAGAGGGGCGAATCTTGAGTTCCTGCTCACGCTCCTTCGCGCCCAGAAGGCTATCGGCATCGAGCCACAGCTCGTCGCGCTGTCCGCCGTAATCGGGAACACCAACGGTTTCGACCGCTGGCTTGACGCAAGACTACTCGTGTCGACGGAGCGGCCCGTTCCTTTAGAAGAAGGAACCCTGAACCTCGCTGGCGACTACCACTTCATGGATACCGTCGGGGCGGAACAGCGCGCAGCGAAATATGTCGTCCCCGAATACCGCAAGGGCAGTTCCCAGGACGTTATCATTCCCCTCGTCCGTCAGCTGGTCGCGAATGGCGAGAAGGTGATTGTGTTTAGGGACACCAAGCCCGTCGTCCGCGCAACGGCGGCCTACCTTGCGGAGTCCCTCGGTTTGAAATCTGCCAATCAAGTGTTGGCTGCGCTGCCTTCGAGCGACCCGTCCGCGGCGTCGGGAACTCTGAGAAAGTGCCTGGAGGGCGGAGTGGCCTTCCACAACACGGACCTCGAACGAGGAGAACGCGAGGCGGTAGAGGCGAGCTTTCGCGAACCGTCGGGCGAGATCAAGGTGCTGGTTGCGACGACGACGTTGGCCATGGGAGTGAACACGCCGGCTTGGTCCGTCGTCATTGAGGGGCTTGAGCATCCGGGGGACCAGCCGTATACGGTCGCGGAATACAAGAACATGGTGGGCCGCGCAGGACGCCTGGGATGGTCGCCGAAGGGGAAGGCATTTCTTGTCGCTGCGCGTGCAGGCGAGGAAAACCGCCTCTGGCGGCAATATGTCCTCGGCCGACCTGAGGACCTCAAGTCCAGGTTTGGCGAGCAGAAGCTGCTCTCGGCCGTCTGCCGCGTGCTCGCGACCGCCGGTGCATCAAAGGCCCCGGGCATGGACCCGATGACCGTTGCAGAATTCCTGCAATCCAGCTTCGCCGCTCACCAGAGTGGGAGAACATGGTCGCATGGCGAGGTGCAGGCAGCGATCGAGCAGCTTGAACGTGCGGGGATGGCCGAGTCTTTTGACGGCCGTTACCGACTGACCGCCCTCGGAGCGGTGGCCGGTGAGCTGGGAATCGAGGTGGAAAGCGTCGCGCGCGTGGCGCGGGCCCTGCGGGGTGTGTCCACATCAGCGATGCGGGCGGAGACTGTCATCGCTGCGACTCTTGTGACAGAGGAACTTGACGACGTCTTCATGCTGGTACACAAGAAGTCGGTCAAGGAGCGGCAGCGGTGGCAGGGCGTCCCCGCTCAACAGCAGCTGCCACACCAACTGCAGCAGGAGCTCCGCAATGTGCCTGATGCCGACTACACGGCGCGGTGCAAGAAGCTAGCGTCAACGCTCATGTGGGTGCAGGGTGTCGATTTAGAGGCGATTGAACGGTCGGTGCTGATACACCTGCCATCGGAAAATGCTGCCGGGCCAATTAGAGGCGTCGCGGAGCGAACGCGTGACTTGATCGGCGTTGTCGCGCGCGTCTCGACGATCTTGAACGCTGCAACTGAAGCCGAAACAAATGCGCTCGGAGGGGTGATCGACGAACTTGCTACGCAGCTTGAACTCGGCGTGCCCAGGCAGATGGTCTGGCTCGGCCGGACTCTGGCGCGCCGAATATCGAGAGGCGACTACCTCGCACTCTATCGCGCCGGTTTGCTGACACCAGACGCGATCATGGAGCCGGGCGAGAAGCTCAAGGCAATACTGCCGAGCGGGGCTTCACGACTACTCGTTCTGGAAGCCGCGCGCGAGCACACGGAACCCTCGGCCGTTGCTGACTTGCCTATGCCTGCTCCACCATCGGTCTAGATGAGAGGCGGATGCTGCGACTCGTCGGTGGCTTCGTCGACGATACCGTACCCCAGCCACCTCCTTTCTAAGGAGATTTTCTTGACTAGGACACATTTCGATGTTCTTGGTCAAGCATCCGATGGTCGGTCCTCTGGTCTTTGACCAGAGGCACACCAGAAATTGACATTATGCCAGCGAGAAGCTGGCCCTTATTCCCAATACATTGTTTACAAACATAAAGCCGCCCTTTAAAGGCGGCTTTGTTGTGAGACAGTTCGATTCTTTGAAATCTGGCTAGTGTCCTGTAACCGTGGTTCGCAGTATTAGTCAGCGCCGCCATGCACCGCGAGCGTGCGCTGAGCGAATCGGCCGATACTCGCGAGGATGTCGTCCGCACTCTTCGTCCACACGAACGGTTTCGGAGCGTCGTTATGCGCATCGAGGAACGACTGAATCGCGCGTTCGAGTTCGGCGACGCTCCGATGCGCGCCTCGGCGCAGTTGCTTCGTCGTCAGTTCGGCAAACCACCGTTCAACGAGATTGAGCCAGGATCCGTAGGTCGGTGTGAAGTGCACGTGAAAGCGCGGCCGCTTCGCCAGCCAGCGCCAGATCAACGGCGTCTTGTGCGTGCCGTAGTTGTCGAGCACGAGATGCACGTTCAGATCGGCCGGCACGCTCGCATCGATGCGGTCGAGAAACTTCCGGAATTCCACCGATCGGATGGCGTGCATGCGTTTCGCCAATCACCTGCCCACTTTTCGCATCGAGCGCGGCAAACAGCGTCGTGGTGCCGTGACGTTTGTAGTCATGTGTCCGGCGTTCGACTTGCCCAGGCCGCATCGGCAAAATGGGTTGCGTGCGGTCGAGCGCCTGGATCTGCGACTTCTCATCGACGCAGAGCACGACAGCGCGGGCGGGCGGATCGAGATACAGCCCCACGATGTCGCGCACCTTCTCGATCAACAACGGGTCGGTCGAGAGCTTGAAGGTCTCAGAGCGGTGCGGCTGCAAGCCGAACGCGCGCCACACGCGCGCGATCGTCATGTGACTGAGCCCGGTCGCCTTCGCCATCGAACGGGTGCTCCAGTGCGTGGCCCCACGGGGCGTCGTCTCCAGCGTGCGCACGACCACGCGTTCGATCTGATCGTCGGTCACGGTTCGTGGCGTGCCCGGCCGCGGCTCGTCGTGCAGGCCGTCCAGCCGATCGCGCACGAACCGGGCGCGCCACTTGCACACCGTCGTGGGCGACAGCCGCAATCGCTTTGCCACGATCACGTTGGCGACGCAACGCCCGCGTGTTGCGCGCGCCGGCGGCGGTCTACGGCTCCCGAGGACGTGACCGCCGAGGAGACGATCGGCAGATCGATGAGCTCGCGGCGCCGTAGATCCGCTGCGTCGCTTTCATGTAGTTCTTGCTGATCGCGGTTTTTGTCGTCACCGTGACCTCGTCTGTTCAGATCGTCTCTACACCACTCACCTCAAGGGCAGTGATTCTATTGTGAGACCGCCAGCTCGAAGCATGTGTGCTGCATGGGATGTTTCATCTTGAAGCAAGGCTGCAAGTAGATCAACGGGTTCAACGCTTGACCTTCCATGTTGATCCGCAATCGCAGCAGCCCGCACAAAGAGTTCTCGAACTGCTGGTGAAAATGGCGCTTCGACGTGCAGCGGCGCCGACGGCGCCCGTCCGCCCGCTGCGAGCTGTTGCTTCAAGGCCGTCGTGAGTCGTTCCGTTGTCCAATCAGCAGACAGATGCGAAGCGATGAGGGCCACATCCTGTCCCAGGATACCAAGCAAGATATGCTCGGGCTCAATGGCCCTCCTTGGATACAACGAGAACAGATGTCGCGCTCGATAGATCACAACTTGAGCCCGCTGGCCCAGCCTCCTAATGTCGACTCCGAAATCGTCTTGTTGTTCGGCATCCATTGTACGTAGCAACTGGTAGAGGTTGTACAGATCGTACTGCGGCGATCAGCAGCCAAAGAGTGACGTCAGACCATGCGAGTCTGCATCATCATACGCCCGCTTGTTAAAAGAGCCAATGACGTCCTCCCCCTTCTGAGTAGCGTTTCGGTGTAGAGTCCGGCCTAGCGAAAGGGTCGGGCAATGAAGAAGCGGTTCACGGAAGCGCAGATTGTCGGGTTCCTCCGGGAGGCCGATGCCGGGATCCCGGTCAAGGACCTTTGCCGCAAGCACGGGTTCTCCGACGCGAGTTATTTCCTCTGGCGAAGCAAGTTCGGCCGTGCGGTCGAACACGAAGTCGGCCGACCACACCTCGTTCGGCGCCTGGGGCCGGGTCAGGGGCTGCCGATCGGCCAGCGGCACCTTCTTGCGGCGCCGGCGCCTGACCTGCAGCCGCGCCTCTGCGCAGAGCCGATCGACACGCTTGTGATTGACGCGCCGACCCTCTTGCCGCAGCTTCAGGTAGATCATGCCGGCGCCGTACCGGCGGTGGCGGTGCGCTAACGCCACAATGCGATCGCGCAGGCTGGGATCGGGATCCGGTCGCGGCACGTATCGCAACGCTGCCGCGCTCATCCGCACGACCCGTAATCCGTGCCGCTCGCTGAGCCCTCGCGCGACCATCTCCCGCACCACCTCGCGTCGAGCCGGTGCGGTCACCACTTTTTTCGCAGCACCTCACGGGTCACCTCGTTTTCCAGCAGGGCGTCCGCGAGCAGCTTCTTCAACCGGCCGTTTTCGATCTCGAGCTCCTTCAACCGCTTCGCGTCCGAGACGCTCATACCGCCGAGGGGCGCGTGTTGAAGTGCCTGACGATCGTGGACGATGCCACCACGGAAGCGGTGGCCGTGGTACCCGCACGGGCCTTGGGCGGTCTCCCGGTGACGCGTGTCCTGGAGGCGCTCGCGAGCACGCGTGGCCTGCCGCAAATGCTGCGCACAGACAACGCTTCAGAGTTCTGCGGGCGCGCGATGCTGACGTGGGCGCACACCCGCGGCGTCGCGCTGCGGCTGATCGAGCCAGGCAAGCCGACCCAGAACGCCTACATCGAATCGTTCAATGGCCGCTTCCGCGATCAGTGCTTGAACGAGCACTGGTTCACGAGCCTGTCGCACGCGCAGGTCGTCATCGAAGCCTGGCGGCGGGAGTACAACGAAGAACGCCCGAAGAAGGGACTCGGCGGGCTGACGCCCGCCGCCTACGCGCAGCAGTTGACGGCACGGACGAAGACGACGACAGTAACCGCCGGACTCTAAACCCCACTGCTACTCAAGACGGGGGGACGTCACCAAACCAGTGACTCTGTGAGGACGTCGCTCGCTGCCTCCACGCAATGAAACGACCTCCCCGTCGTACCGGCAGGTTAGCAGGCTCTTGCTACTACGAGTGCACATGCGCCGTCGCTCATGTACACACGTCTGGACCGCTGGTCCCTGTGCTAAATATCCCGTAACACACGCCAGAGATTCTTAAGTATCTCGCCTTTCGGTAGAGGGCGCATGGCTTAACTGCCGGATAGATCGTTAGCGGTGCTTCATTACATGACGGCTGCGTATTATTTGCGCAAGCCAACGTACCGTATCCGCATATATCAGGGAAGTCGTCTGTGAGTTCATACGACGTCGACGTAACGCTCACTCCTATCGATACGCCAGCGCCGTCACCGCCGCCGCAGCCGCACAAGAGGGTCAGCCCACCAGATGCATCGAAATCACCATCGCCGAGTGACAGTGTCTCGATATGTGAAAACCCGAAGTCCCATCCTCTAGCGAACCCAGTTGGCCCACTGAGTGACGCTGAAGTCATATAAGTATGACCGCAGCCGTCGCCAGTGTCGTCGGATGTGTTAGCGACACCAAAGAGCGTCGACTCGCTTGCAACAGCATCCGTATAAACGCTGATCACATGCTGTGCAGAGCTGAGTGATGCAGTCGACAAGACTCCGACAATCGAGATTCCAAAAATCAGCGCGGATCCTTGGGTCATCTTCATAAATCCCCCTAATCTAATGATCCGTTGAGTACACCTTGATGCGGCGTTTCGTATACTGTGTGACATGCAAGTCGATGCGGCGGAAGCCTTCTGGCGTGAGTTCTGCCAGAAGTCGACGCCTAGCGTCGTCGACCAGTTGCCGCTGCGCCTCTAAGGCAAGCGGACTCCCGCTCTCACTGATTCGTTGACGCAATTCCTTAGCCACTCCCATGAAGCGCCTGCGGTCCTCATCGCTGAGACCAACCCGGTCAAGAAGCAGGCGCTGAACGGTGAGTTCGTTCTCCGACGGCGTGGTCGAAACTGATGTCGCTCCTAAGAAGTGCTTGTAGGCAAGCGCATCGGAGATCAACTCAGGTGTCTTTTGGCCATCGACGATGAGCTGTGCGTTGTTGACGTCCCCGTCGGCGGGCGACACCCTGAGGTCGCTGATGCTTGCACGCTGCACCGCGCGCCTGTCGGCTCCGGCGTCGCCATACTCCGTAGCCAGCAGTAGTGCTGCACCGAGAAGTTGTAAATAGCGAGTGGTTCTCATGTTGCCATCCTGAGTAGGGAAGCGACTGCAGCCTGTTGAACATTACTCGGCCCGAGCCAACACATTTCAGAATTGTTCGACCACCTCTACCTCACGCCGTCACTCTTGGCGACGGAGGCAGGGAATCGGGAAGTAGCAACCCGAAGGAGCGCGCAGGAAGTAGCTGCCCGTGGCCACGACTGATCCGCGCCGCTGTCCGACGGCTCAATACAGAACGTTCTTCCGCTCCTGAAGGACCGCTGCTATTCGAGTAGCAAGTACAGCATTGCCGTCGATGGTTCGCCGGTGGCATTCGCAGTCACGAGAACGTCTCTTGATCCGTTCGGAAAAGATTGGCGGCCACCTGATGATGTACACTGCTGTTTAGGCGTCTGTTGCTTAGACGGAGCAGCCTTGTAAACGGCCGGCGTCTCCCAATCGCTGCTTTTTCTCTCGGGGGGCCGGGAGCAGTCGCGTTCTTCCCCCATCGCGCGCTCCAGAATCTCGACGCAGAGTAGGGTCGTCGACGAGAAGCGCCATCCCGATCCAGGATCGTGCAGTTCTTGCTATGTTTTCACCAATACCGCGCTAGATTGAGAAATCTTTCGGTCCACGCTGGCCATTCGGCGTCGGGCGCTACTACTACCTTGTAAGCAGGCTGCCGAACGACGATTGTCCGCTCCAGTCCATGCCGCCCAGGCGCCCACCTCCCAGCGCTGGACCCGCCGAGACGCAGTCCGACACGGCCTTCGACCCGGCGGCACGCGCCCGGCGGCATCGTGGCGAGCGTCTGTTGCACGGCCTCGCTGACGGCCTGAGACAGTGCCACGGAGCGCGGCGGCACGGGCGGCGCCGGTCATGGTAAGACGGCGGACTGCCCTGCCGCATCAGTCTTGCTCACGACCGCGCCGCCTGCAGCACCTTCATGGCTGCGTTCGACGCACCAAGGCCCACCCGCGCGACGGCTTCGGTCGCGAGTTGCCGTGCTTCTTTCTCGTCGATGTTTGGCACGCGCGCGAGAATCAGGCTGATGGCGCGGGTCATCTTCTGGCCGCTCTTGTTGGCGATGTGCTCGCCGTGCTTACGCACGCGATCTTCGACTTCTTCCTCGACCTGCAGCACGGCCGCCTCTGCGACCTGAGGGATCCCCTCAAAACGTGCTGGTATTCAGCCCTGAGCGGATCATCGTAGGGGCCGTGACGCCGCATCCGCTCGCGTTCGACCACATTCGTCCTCTGATTGATGATCTCGCCGGGGAGGCCCTCCATGCCAAGCAGGTCCACTCCGTCGCGAACGCGGTCGTTGGTGTCGTGCACGGCGTCTCGTTGTCCATTCATGCGATCGGCACGGGCTTGGCAACTGCACGAGGCCTGCATACGAAACACGCCATCAAACAGGTTGACCGGCTGCTGAGCAACCCCGCTCTCAACGTGTGGGCGCTGTTCACGTATTGGGTCCCGTATGTGATGCGCACGACGGCGATCGTCCACGCGGTGGTTCGCCGGGGGGAAAAGCGCCCGACGGAGCGCGAGGAAGGCGTGTGCGGCGGCGCATAACGCGACATGATGATGAAATCCGGCCCACTGTGCTGACCACCACACATTGCTGCAGACGCTGACGCACCGCCTCGATCTGTGTCGCGTCGTCGACCAACCGGGCGGCGATCGGCTCGATGCTCTTGCGCTCCCCGTCCAGCAGCAAGCCGGTAATGTAGTGCCCCATCGCCATGCGGCGTTCACTGCGCCCCAACCCCGCTGTTAGCGTGTCCACGAAGGTCGTGAGCTCTCGATCCAGGCGCTTCAACGCGTGTGGCGTCATGCGCCCAACTAGATCACGTCTCGATCGTGCGGTCAACTACTAAGTGACTGAGTAGTACTAACCCGAAGGAGCGACTGCGGTCTATGGCGTCCGTGATGATCGAGATAGCAGGCGAGCGCCTGGCACAGGCGATCGACGAAACGGCGATCCTTCGCTAGCTGGATCTCGGATCGTCCCAGTGCGGCAAAGGGTCCTGCTCCTTTAGCTCTCTTACGAAGGTGTCGCCGGCCGGATGCGAATACAAGAGGTCAATGAATCTGTAGCATTGGTTGACGACGTCAATCATGAGAACTTTCATCTCCCGATCGCTCAGCCGGGACAATTCCGTCCACGGTATCTGTCCGAAAGGAGTGACGACTGTCACGTCGGAGAAGTCGCCGGTCTTGGAGTTCGGGACGCGCCCGGCGTGCAGGTTTTCAAGCTCCGTGTTGCGAAAGCATTGCAGGGCCATCACCTTGGCTAGCCGTTTTTTCAATTGCTGGTCGGAAGCGACCGCGCGCATATTCTCTTCTGTCATATATCATAATTGTACCTGATGGATATTTTCTGGCAAGGCGCGACAGATTCACCCGGACATCAGAATTGCAGGTAGCGCTGATGCACGTCCTTGAGCACACGCTCGTCGGTCCCGACGTAGTATTCGGCGGTGATCGAGATATCGCTGTGCCCAAGCAAATCCTTGATGTGCTTGATGTCGCACCCGTTGTGCGAAAGTACTGTCGCCATCGTATGCCTAAGGATGTGGGGCGTCAGCTTCTTCGTGATTCCCGCACGTTCCTTGTAGCGCTTGAAATACCGAGGCAGGTCAAAGGGCTTTAGACGCCGTGCCACGCCCGTGGTCACGAACAGGGCCTCGCACGTATCAATACGCCGCATCAAGTACCGCTTTAGCCACTCGAGCGAGTCGGGGCTAAAGAAGACAGTCCGCTCCTTGTTGCCCTTGCCGATAATCACAGCCTGCCTATTCTCCCAGTCGATGTCGCGCTGGTTGAGCGACAGCGCCTCGCCTATGCGCATGCCTGTGGCCAAAAGCACCTGAACCAGCGCCATGAAGCGCAGGCCCGAGATCGTCGAGGGACTGATGACTGACAGGAACCGCCTGATCTCCCCTGGCGTAAGGAACACCACCCGGCGCTTGGGGAGCCTCACCGGGGAAAGCTCCTTGGGGTCGAGGGTGTCCAGCTTATGGACCCTCCGGCAGTACTTCAGAAAGCTGCGCAGCGCGAAGACCATCGAATTGGCCCGCGACTCGCTCGCACCCCTGGCGAACACCCGCTTCTTCAAGGTCGTGATGTCGTCGAGGCGCAGGTCCAAGGGGCTCGTGACATGGGGCAGGTCCCGCTGAATCCACAAGAGACAGTCCCACTGCTTGCGCACCGTGGCAGGTGATGACCGCAGCTCGTATCGCGAGTAGTCGAGGAAGCTCGGTATGAGCGAGGCCAAGCTGTCGTCGACCGCCGCAAACACGCTGCCGAGGGCAGGACGCTCTGCAGGATTCTGTATTGCGGCGGGCGCTTTTGTTGTCAGCCCTCGCTGACTTGCGACGTTCGAGTGGCTTATGGAGGTGGGGTTAAGGATGTGAGGCTGCGGCGATGCGACAAGCGCCTCGTCCGATTCTGGAACATCACGTTTACGGCAGTCGTTCAAGCTCGTTCACGATCTCGCGCAGTCGCGGTTTGCGCTCCGGCTGCACAATTCGGTCAAAGTCAACGGCCCAGTGGCCGAAGCCGATAGAGCCGTCACCGAGCATGGGGCGCTTGCAACAGCACGCCGCCCGACAGCATGTAGAACGACCTGAACTCCTTGTATGGATACCATTGCGTGTTCGTGTGTGGCATTTTCTCCAAAGTCAATGTTCATGACAGGCGCAGCAGTTTCTTCGCGATGCGCGCCATGCTCGCCCTCTCACCGCATTTGAGCGAGGGAAGGTCGAGGCGCCAGAACTCCGGGCTCAAGTTGCCGTTGTTCCAGGGGACGGACTGGAAAAGCCACCCGTCGATGAGGGCAAAGTGAGAATCCTCCTCCTCAAAGTAGTGCCATCGGCTATTGGTGAAAGACATCTTCAGGCAGGGTTAATTGCGGGGATTGCTCGAAAGAGCGTACAGATCGTAGCGTACCGAAATATCCTGTCAAGGTGCAGTACTCCAATACTAATTGGGCGTTTGCCTAACACTCTGGATTGTCGTCTAAACATTTCAACAACAGCAGCGCAAGCATCTGAACTCTAAATTGAGCGTCATTCTTGGCTTTCATATTCATCTCTAGAATCTAGCAGTTGATTCCCCCATGCAGTAGAGGGCAAATCCGAACGCCAATCGTAGTCATCCACAGAATTGGGGATAACCGCTGCGGTCGTTCACCTTGACGATCGATTTCGCACTCGTTATCCTGACGAGGCTTCCGCCACCCCCCCGGAAGTAACGAACCAAAACACCGACGACGTCGTCATACCAACCTACAAGCGCGGCCCATGTGGCCGCCTTTTTTTGTTTGCCCAAGCGCTGCCTGACGGCTTTTCCACAGAGGACCCAAAAACACCGACCCCCATCCGGATTTGCCCTCTGCCGCACGCACTTTCATATCCGTATTCTTAATCTTAAGGGAGGAACACAAACAATATGTCATTAGCCAAAAGGAAGGTGCCGAACAACCTGTATGCGCTTCGGCGCATCAGGGGATTCCGACAGAAGACCGTAGCGATTCTGTTGAACCAGAAAGGCACCGACATGGTCTCTTGCTACGAACGGGGCTCGGCGCTGCCCCCGCTAAGCACCGCCATCAAATTAAGCATGATCCTGGGAGCGCAGCTTCCCGAGCTATTCCCGCACCTTCACCGGAAGGTCGAGAAGGAGGTTAAGGAACTCTCCGATACGCTTCCGAAGGGATCACGCCGCCCGATGATCGGGCGGCAGAAAGGAGATGCAGACTATGACTGTCTTAGAAAGGGTCGAGAATGCGCTTGAGTCATTCCGCCCGCGCAATCGCAAGGAGTTCGTCATCCTCCAGATCGCGCAGCGATTCGGCGATACCGGCAGGCTCGCCAAGTACTTGAACGCTTGCGAGCCCCACCCGAAGAACGTGCTGCTTGAGGCCGCGCGCCTGGCCTCAAAGCGCGCCCGAGAATCAGGCAAACCCGCCGCCCTGCACTTCTTCGACCTCCTCGACGAGTTCGGAAAGGAGGCCGCATGACCACAAAGATTCTTGCGCTGCGCGTTGCGCGCAGGGCACTGGGGGCGGCGGTCATAGGCGACGAAGGATTCACGCTCCTTGACGGGCGGCATTTGAGCAGCCGCCGCGAAACGATGACGGAGTCGGTGCGCAGGTACTTGGGCGAACTCATGCTGCAGCAGGAACCATCGGGCGTGCTGATCTTGGCCCCTGACGAGAAATACGACGATAAGGGGATTCTCAAGGACGTGCAGACAGCACTTGCGCAAGGCGGGCACCCCATGAGGATCGTGAGGTTGCCTGAACTGTTGAAGGCGTTCGGCACGCCACCCCTTGAAACCCGCGAGCAATTGTGGGAGACGGCACAAGGGATACTGCCCGAGTTGCAGGACTTCAGGAACAGCGTGAAGCCGTACGTGGTGGAGGCGGCGGCGTTGGCGCTCTATGCGGAATCGATGCTAACACTCCTTACCCCATGATCGGCCCGCTTCCTTGGATTGGGGGCAAGAGACGGATCGCCAAGAGGCTTGTCGCTCTCCTCCCAGACCATCAGACGTACGTGGAACCCTTCTGCGGCGGGGCCCAGGTCTTCTTTCACAAGGCCCCAAGCCGCGTCGAAGTCCTAAACGATCTGGACGGCGAACTCGTCAACTTCCTGCGCGTGTGCCAGCTCCATCACCCGGAGTTGGTTCGCTACCTGGAGCATTCAGTCCCAAGCCGTTCGTGGTTCTCGTGGTACGAAGGTCAAGATCCGGCTACGCTGACCGATGTCCAGCGCGCCGCCCGGTTCTTCTACCTCCAGAAGAACAGCTTCGCGGGGCGCATCCAGAAGCAGAATTTTCACTACGCGGTCGCCAAGCCATCCAACTACCACGCCGGAAGGCTCCCTAAGTTGCTGGCCGCCGTGGCAGAGAGGCTGCAACGAGTGCAGCTTGAGAATTGGCCGTACGAGAAGGTGATGGAACGGTACGACCGGCCGGACACGCTGTTCTACGTTGACCCGCCGTACGTGAAAGCTTCCTGGTACCGCTTCAATTTCAAGGACGGCGATTTTCTTATGCTCGCGGAGCGCCTGAGGCGGCTTACCGGGCGGTTCCTGCTCTCGATCAACGACTGCCAGCTTGCGCGGGAGGCATTCGGGAAGTTTCACGTGCAGAAGATCTCGCTTGCCTACACAGCCGCGCGGTCCGTTCCGACGGTTCGAGAACTGCTCTTTGCAAACTATCCGCTGCCACCGGTCGGCACTGAATGAAAGCTCGACGTAGGTCGAGGCGGAAGGGGATTGTACGGTGTCGCGCCTTCGTCCGTTTATCAGACGGGGTAGCCAGATGCGCAGTTTCCGCTCGGACGGTTCGTCGCAACATCGCATTTCGCTATCCGGGCTGGGCCCGGCCATCGCCTGGCTGCGCGCTCAGAAGGCCGCCTTTCCTGATACGGACTCGAGCAACAGATTTGGCGGTTCCCGAAACGGCTGCTCCGCATCCCGGACAGGAGGAGGCAACTCTGAGGTCTCCGGACGAAGGTGGTTCCGGTGTTTGCAGGGCGATAGCTCGTTATGAGTTCCACTAAGCTATTTAAGATGCTCAAGATTATACATACCTCATGCGTGCTCAAGCAAGGAATCCTACAGCTACAAAAACAACTACAGCGGCTGAATCAGCCGCTGTCAGAATCGCCGTAAACTATTGAAAATACTGGTCGGGGCGGCCGGATTCGAACCGACGACCTCCTGCGCCCAAGGCAGGCGCGCTACCAGACTGCGCCACGCCCCGACCCGGTGAAGACCCTCATTATTGCAGATCCGCGAGCCTGGCGCGAGGCCGGCGGACGTGGCCGTCTGGCGCGGGGCCTGTTCGGTACGCGGGTGATGCGCGTTATTGAGGGATAACTACCGCCAAGTCTCTCGAACGCGCCGCGGCTTCCTGCCGCCGCGCCGTGGTCCGTCCATTGTCGGACCTCGCGCGGCGGGCGTGTGCGTCCGGACACGCGTCAGCGCGGATTCCTTCTCTTGCGGGTGTCTCTCCGGCGGATACGCATGCTGATTGATTGGTCCGGCGTCCTCACGAACGCGATCTGGGCGGGCATCGGCGCTGCGGGATTGCTGCTCTGGCGCCGGTTCCACCGGTGGCGCACGACGCTCGGACACGGCGCCCTGTTCGCCGGCCTGGAAGGCCCGACGCTGTTCGTCTTCCCGGCTCGCCCAGGCACCGGACGTCTGCTGCCGCAGACCGCGATCGAGGACTTCCTGGCCATCAACAACATCATCAGCGCGTACCTGCGCTTCGGCGGCACGCCGCCCGACAAGATGCGCGATCACCACAGCCTCGCGCAGTCCGAACGCAAGACCCATAATCTGATCCTGATCTGCAGCAGCAAGTCCAACAGCGTCACGCGAGAAGCCATCGATCTGCTGCGCGCCAGAAATCGACGCCTGGCCGATTACGTGCCCTATTTCGAAAGCGTGGACGACCGCCCGGACGATATCCAGATCCGCTGGAACCAGGGCGTGTTCCCGTCAGGCAGCTACGACACGACCGGCGGCTCCCTGGACGACATCGCCGTCATCGTGAAAGCCCGCAACCCCTGGGCCGAGCAACACAAAATCCTCATCGTCGCCGGCATCCGCGGCATCGGCACCTGGGGCGCCGCCGAGAAGTTGAAGAAGTGGTGGGAAGAGCTCTACGACAGCAAAGACAGCTCACGCAGCCGGAAGACACAGAAGCAAGGCGACTTCGCGGCGATCGTGAAGATCCACTACGCGGACCACGACATCAAAAGCGCCGATCTGTTGCAGCTCGTCGATCTCGACAACGCCTATTGACCGCGGCCTGTTGATCGCGGACGCCGCTCCGCGCCGAGGCCGAGGCCACGCCGGCACGCGAAGAGCAGCGCCGGGAGGAACGCGATCCCCAGTAGCCAGGCGTACGTCCGCGCGGACAGCACGAGCACGGATGGCCCCGGCACGGACGGCCCGAGTATGGACGGCCAGGGGCGGCCCGACGCGATCGCCACCGCAAAGACGAGCAGCGGGAGCGCGAGCAGCAGCGCGGACAGCGCACGCAGCCACCAGGCCCGCGGCGTCCATCTTCGTCTCGCGAGCGCGAGCAGGTAGACGCCGAGCGCGCAGCCGGCGAGGACCAGCGGCTGACGCGTCCACCGGTCCGGCGCGATGCCGTCGAGCACGCGTCCGCCGATCATCCCCCGGTCGGACATCCCGTCGCGAGGCAGCAGATAGTACGTGAACGGCCCGCGCGCTGACGCACGCAGGTTCGTGAGCTCGACCCGCGTCAGCCGCCACTCGCCACCGCCGGCGTCACGCGATGCACTCCCGTCGCGCGAGCCACTCCCGCCGCGCGTGCCGCGCGCTTTGATCTGCAGACGGTCGCCCGCGCGGACGATCAACCCGGCCGGCAGCGCACGGTCGACCCGTGTCGAGCGGCCCGCGTCCAGGGTGACCCGCGCGATGGCGAAGTTGTTGAGGGACACGTCCACGTCGGCGGACGCGGATGGATTGTCGAACTCCAGCGCGATGACGGTGGGCGGCGTCAGCGTGGCGAGGCCGGGCAGGTCGGGCAGCCAGACGGTGAGCAGGCCGCGCGCGGACGTCATCGGCGCGCCGACCAGCGTCAGGCGCGCCGGCGGCAGGTCCGGCGCGACGCGCGCGAAGAGCACGCCGGCACACCACGCAGCCAGCAGCACCGCCGCCAGATGCCCCACGAGCCGGCGCACGCGGTCGTTCGATATGATCATGAGGATTCCGCCGTCCCGTTCCACCGTCGACGGCCCACCGTCCCGGTTCGCCGTCAGGAGTCGCCGCCGAGATTCGCCAAGGGCCCGGCCCGCGGGCGTCCGTCGAGGGCGTTGGCCCGAAGGCGGTTACTATGGACGGGGAGTGGACGCTATGCCGAATGACAGCCGCCCCGGGGACGACTTCGATCCCGTCGTGTTTGCCCGGAAGATTTATACAGGCCTCGCGCTGGTGCTGGCCATCTTTTCCGTCTACGCGGGCATGCTCGGGTGGCGGACGATCCAGATCGTGCTCGCGACCGCGGCGACGATTGCCGTGGTCGGCCTCGTTCGCGCGCGCCGCGATCCGCGTCCGCCGCCACCACCGCACGAAGTGCGATCCGAGAACCCCGACATCCACTGACCCGTGCCGCGCGGTTCGCGTCACGCTGCCGCGACGGCGACGGCTACGGCGTCGGCTCCAGACGCGGCACCACGAACGCGCGGAGCAGACGCAGCGCCTGTCCGCGGTGGCTGATGTCGCCCTTCTCGGCCTCGGTCAGCTCGCCGAACGTGCGGCCCGACGGCGGATGCAGGAAGATGGGATCGTAGCCGAAGCCGTTCGTGCCCCGCGGCTCGAACGCCAGCTCGCCCTCGACCACGCCCCGCGCCTCGAACAGGATCTCGTCGCCGCGCGCCAGTGCGATCGCGCATACGAACCGCGCGCGCCGATCCGTGGACCCGCGCCGCGCGACCTCCGCATTGAGCCTGACGAACCGTTCGGCGTACGTCGCGCCCGGATAGCGCGCGGACCAGACGCCCGGCGCGCCATCGAGCGCGTCCACCTCGAAGCCCGAATCGTCCGCGACCGCCAGCAGGCCCGTCGCCTGCGCGTAGAACCGCGCCTTCAGACGCGCGTTCTCCTCGAACGTTTCGCCCGTCTCCTCCGGCGCCTCCACGGGAGGGACGCTGTCCAGCGCCACCACCGTCAGCGGCAGCCCGGCGAGCAGTGTCCGCATCTCCTGCAGCTTGCCGGCGTTCGTGGTCGCCACGAGCAGGCGTTCGCCGGCATGAAGGGTGAGGTCGGTCATGATCGCTGGATCGTGCGCCTGCCTGCATCCAGGCGTGTGGCATCCACGCCTGTGCGGGCGCGGCGAGCGCGCGACCGGGACGCTGGCGTCCCGGCCGGCAGTTGACTGCTTGGCTGCTAGGGCAGATACGCGCCGACGATTTCGCGTTGCAGCGCGACGAGGGCGGTGATGCCGGCGCCCGCGAGGTCGATCAGACCGTCCAGCGTATCGCGGTCGAACGTCTTGCCTTCGGCAGTGCCCTGGACTTCGATGAAATGGCCGCGGCCCGTCTTGATGATGTTCATGTCGACGTCGGCGCGCGAGTCTTCCTCGTACGCGAGATCGAGCATCGGCGTGCCGGAGACGATGCCGACGCTGGTCGCGGCGACGTAGTCCTCGATGGGCAGCGCGTCGAGGTGACGCTGTTCGCGCAGGCGCTGCAGCGCGAGGACGAGCGCCACGAAGCCGCCGGTGATCGACGCGGTCCGCGTGCCGCCGTCGGCCTGGATGACGTCGCAATCCACCCATAGCGTCCGCTCGCCGAGGCGTTCGGTCTTCGTCACCGACCGCAGCGCGCGGCCGATCAGGCGCTGGATCTCCTGCGTCCGGCCGCCCACCTTGCCGGTGCTCGCCTCACGCTGCACGCGCGTCGTCGTCGCGCGCGGCAGCATGCTGTATTCGGCCGTCACCCAGCCCTTGCCGGTGCCGCGCAGGAACGGCGGCACGCGCTCTTCGATGGACGCGGCGCAGATGACCTTCGTGCGTCCTACTTCGATCAGGACCGAGCCTTCGGCGTGCAGCAGGTAGTTCGGCGTGATCCGCGTCGGTCGCAGATCGGTGGCGGAGCGTTGATCGGATCGTGTCATGTGTACGTGGGTTCCTGTCAGTCCGTGCCTCCCGCCGCTTCCGCCCAGGACAGGTTCTTGGCGAGCGGCCGGCGCAGATCGATGTGTCCGGCGAGCGTATCGACTTCCTTCCCGTCGACGAGAATCTGCACGCGCTGCACGGCCGGCAGATTGACCGTGATCGTATTGACGATGGCGTAGACGGTAAAGAGCTCGTCGAGCGATCCGCCCGGATGCTTCGTGCTGGCTTCGGGGCTGAGGTCGACGTAGGCGTCGCCGCGGTCCGTGATGAACAGCGCGCGGACGGTGGTCCCTTCGGGAATCGCCTGTGCGTACGGCGCTTCGACCGGCTTGACCAGTTCCTGGACGAGGGCCAGCGCCTGCGCGACGGGGTCGGCGGCGTACGGCACTTCCCGTTCGACCGGCATCAGGCGCGTGCCGTCTTCGGCGACGTAGAACAGCGTGGCTTTGATGCGCCGGGTTTCGGCGGCGGCGCCGGTCGCGCCCGCGGCGCGTGGCGTGCCGCGCGGATCGATGGAGCGTGTGGGCCTCGCGAACAGGAGCCAGCCGATGACGAGCGCGAGCGCCACTCCCAGGAGAATGGCGAGCAGCAAACGACCCACTAGTGACCCCTCTGGGTCACGGGCGCGGCGGCCGGATCTCCCCGGCGATCGAGCTGATCGCGGAACCGCGAGACGCTTTCCACCAGCGCGTTGACGATCTGCTGCTGGAACGTGCCCGACAGGAGCCGTTTTTCTTCTTCGGGATTCGAGATGAAGCCCATCTCGACGAGCACGGCGGGCATGTTCGCGCCGACGAGGACCCAGAAGGGCGCCTGCTGGATCGCGCGCGGACTCATCTTCACGCGCGCGCGCAGCTCCTGCTCGATGAGATCGGCGAACTGCGCCGACCGCGCGATGTGTTGCATCTGCGCGGTCTCCCAGAGGATCACTTCGATCTGGCGATCGGCGCCCGCGATGGTCGGCAGAGCCTGTCCGTCCTCGGCAATGGCAATCCGTTTGGCTTCATCCGAGTAGTCCGACAGACTGAGATAGAACACCTCGGCGCCGGCCGCGGACGACCGGACGGACGCGTTGGCGTGCAGGCTGATGAAGAGGTCCGCTTTGTTGTTGTTGGCGAATGCGGCGCGCTCGTCCAGCTCCACCGTGCGGTCATCGTCGCGCGTCAGCAGGACGCGGACGCCCAGCCGGGCCTCCAGTGCGCCCTTGAGCTGTTTCGCGACCGAGAGGGTGACGTGCTTCTCGAACGAACCCGTCGGCCCGCGGGCGCCGTCCTTGACGCCGCCGTGGCCGGCATCGACGACGATGGTCCGGATCGCGGAGACGGGACCGGGCGTGAGCAGCGGCGGCGGTGGCGGCGTGCTCGTTAGCGGCGAGCTCGGCGGTGGAAATTGAGGTGTCGGGGGAAACTGAGGTGTCGTCGGCGACGGATTCTGTGTCGCGGATGGCGTGACGTCGATGGTCAGATGCGCCTGATTGTCGGGCGTCACCGTGTCGGATGCGCGGTACGCGCCGAAGCGCGGTCCGAGGTCGAGCGCGATCGCCGCGGCGTTGGGCACAAGCCGGACGCGGGTGATGAAGTCCGGCACGGCGGTCGCGGGCAGCTCGGCGTCGAGCGCGTCGGCTTCGAAGCGGACGATCAGGCGTCCAGGTTCCTGCACCACCGTGTGCGGTGTGGCGGGAACGACGTCGAGCAGCAGGCGGGCCGAGCCCGGCACCGCTTCGAGGCGGCCGGTGATGCGCGGCACGCGCAGCGGACCGATGACGATGAGGCGCGAGCGCGGGCGGACGTCGAGCTTGGGTTCGTAGACCAGCGACAGCGCGCGATCGATGACGTCGATCGGCACGAACCACGTCGGGCCCTGGCGTACCGGGGAAGCGGGCAGCGAGACGAGGCGACCGCCGATCGACGCGAGGCCTTGCGCGGCCGACAAAACGATGGTCTTGCCCTGGACGGTGAGGGTCAGGGCGCGCGTGGCCGCGTCTTCGCGCACGGCGACGCCGAACGCGCGCGTCAGCTCGTCCACCGACACCATGTCCCGTCCGTTGATATTCGTGGTGGCGAGCGGCGTCCGTCCGTCCTTCGTCAGGACGATGTACGGCGTCGCGGCGGGCGGGGGCGTGCTCTGCGTGGCGCGGACGGCGACCACGGACAGCAGGCTGCCCAGCACGAGCACGACGAGCAGGACGGTGCGCACGTTCCTCACAACGGGCCTATCATAACGCGTCTTCTTCATCGCGCGGTTCCTGGGAAAACGGCCGTCTTCACGACGGGGACGGCTATCGAGAACGGCTTCACGCGCCCGTGCCGGGCTCGCCGAGGGCCTGTCGGGGACATCTTCCTGTCCGGCGTCTTCCTGCCCGGCGCCGACCTGAACACCATGTTCCGCCTGCGGACACGACAGGGACGGCAAGGCAGGCGAGCGCCCTGCCCTCGCCGAAGGTCTCACTACACCATTCGGCATGGCGTTCGCCCGGGATTACTTTTTCATGTGGCCGACGCCGGAACCCGGGCTGGCGCCCGCGGCGAGGGCAAGACGGGCGAGGGCAAATGGACGTGTGGCTATTGGAATCGCCGCGGCGGGCTGACGTAGGCGGCGATCGGGCTCTCGTGTCCGCCGGGGCCGACGGCCGAGACGCCGAAGACGAAGTCGTCGATGGACACGTTCCGCAGCACGAACTCGGTGACGTTGCCGACGGCAATCTCGTGTTCCCAGTCCTGCGCCCACGCATCGCGCCAGAACACGCGATAGCCGGCCGCGCCGGGCGACGCCGTCCAGCGCAGCGTCGCGTCGTAGCCCGATGGCTGACGCGTGATGCGCGGCGCGCCGCGTTCGCCGTTCACGTCGGGACTCGGCGGCGCGAGCGCCATCACCGCGATGCCCGCGGCGTTGACGCGCGTGTTGCGCAGCAGATAGGGGAACGAGACGCCGTCAATCGTGTCCTGCGCCGCGTGCTGCTTCGAGTAGTTCTCGCGCGCTTCGCGGAACACGACCGCGGGGAACCCGGCCTGGTTGAACGCGGAGTGATCGCCGCCGCGGCCGAACCGATCGACGCGCGCGAGCGGACGGACGCGATGCGTGGGCATGTACTTCGCCGCCTGCCGGACGATGAAGCGGGCCACGGCGCGCGACGCGGAGTCTTCGGGGCCTTCGGAGTAGAGGCGGACGCTCTGCGAGTCCACGAGTCCGCTGCCGCCGGTCGCGTTGCCGACGATGTCGTTGTTGAAGACGGCCTGGATGAGGATCTTCTGCGCCTGCGCCTGATCGGCGTGCGCGCGCGCGCCGACGAGGCCCTGCTCCTCGCCGGCCAGCGCCGCGAAGACCAGCGTCGCGTCGAATTCGAGGCCGCTCTCCGCAAACACCCGCGCCAGCTCCATCGTCAGCACCGTCCCGCTGCCGTCGTCGTTCGCGCCGGGCGCTTCGAGGTTGTAGTCGGGCGTCGGCGCGGCCGGCGTCCCGCCAGGCTGTGTCGTTGCTGTCCCACCGGGGGGCGTCGCACTCGGGGGCGTCGTGCCGATGGGCGGCGCGGCCGGCCGGCCTTCGCTGTTTCCGGCAAGCTGACCGCGCGGGCCGAGGTTCAGCGAGTCGTAGTGGCCGCTGACGTAGATGCGGCGCGGGCTCCTGCCGGGCAGGATCGCGATGACGTTGCGCAGTTCCACCGGACGCGTGATGCGTCCGCCCTGCGGGATCTGGTGCGTGTCGAAGCTGACCTGCAGGCGCGGGCTGGAGCGGCGCATCTCCTCCAGGATCCACTGACGCGCCGCGCCGATGCCGCGCGTGGAGGAGTCCGTCGCGGAGAGCGTGTTGCGCGTCCCGAAGCTCACGAGCTTTTCGAGCAACTGGCGCAGGCGATCTTCGGAGATGGCGTTCAACAGCGCCGTGATGCGCGGGTCGATCTCGGAGATCGCGGCGGGCGCGGCCGCCACGGCCGGCGGCGGCACGGCGGGCGGCGTCGGCGCTGGCTGGGATTGGGCGTGGAGCGGGTCCGCCTGTTGCGCGAGCGTTACGCCGCCCAGCAACAATAGCGCGCCGAGAAAGGGCACTCGCATCATCAAGGCCTCCATTGACGAACAGCAGCGCTAGTGTAGCGCAGCTCTCTCCGCGATAATTCATCCTATGAAGCTGAAGCTCCCGGTCGTCCTGTTGCTCCTGACGTGGGCCGCGCTCGCGACCACGTCCGGGTTGCGCGCGCAGTCCGCGTCGCCGTCCTCTTCACCTGCTTCTTCATCCGCTGCCGCGCCGCGCCACGTCGTGATGATCTCGATCGACGGCCTGATGCCGTCGACGTACACGCAGCCCGGACCGTCCAGGATTCCGACGCTGCGCCGGCTGGCGCGCGAGGGCGCGTCCGCGGAGGGCGTCATCGGCGTGCTGCCGACGGTCACCTATCCGTCGCATACGACGCTGATCACGGGCGTGTTGCCCGCCGTTCACGGCATTCCGAACAATCTGATCCTCGACACCAAGGGCATCGCGTCCGGCGAGTGGTATCGCTACGCGCGCGACATCCAGGCACCGACGCTGCCCGGCGCCGTGCGGGCGCGCGGTCTGACGGCCGCGGCCGTGAGCTGGCCGGTGTCCGTCGGCATGGACGTCGACTATCTCGTGCCCGAGTACGGCTGGCATCGGGATCCGAAGATGCTGCACCTGATGCGCGAGATCTCCAGGCCGTCGCACCTGCTCGACGCGTTCGAGATCGCGCAGGGACAGCCGCTCGGCTGGCCGTTCAGCGACGCGGAGCGGACGGCGATGGCGATCTGGATGCTGAAGACGTACCGCCCCGCGCTGACGCTGCTCCACATCTTCGAGACCGACAGCGCGCAGCACGAACACGGCCCCGGCTCGCCCGAGGCGCTGAAGGCCATCGAGGACGCCGACGCGAATGTCCAGAAGGTGCTCGACGCCATCGCCGCCGCCGGCATCGCCGACCGCACGGATGTCGTCATTGTCTCGGATCACGGCTTTCTGCCCATCGCCCAGCAGCTCCAGCTGAATTACGCCTTCAAGCAGGAGAAGCTGCTCGACGTCGACGCGGAGGGACGCGTCACCCGCTGGGATGCGTATTTCTACCCAGCAGGCGGATCCGGATTCGTCCTGCTGCGGGATCCGAAGAACGCCGCGCTGCGCGATCGCGTCGGCGCGCTGCTCGCGAAGCTGGCGGCGGATCCGGCGAACGGCATCGAGCGCATCCTCGGACGCGACGCGCTGGACGCGCTCGGCGCCGAGCCGCGCGCGTCGTTTGCCGTCGACATGAAATCCGGCTTCTATTCCGGCGTCGGTCACACCGCGCTGCTGGCGAAGACCAGCTCGAAGGGCGGTCACGGCTTCGGCCCGGATCGGCGTGAGCTGCACGCGTCGCTCATCATGCACGGGCCGGACGTTCCGAAAGGCGTGGCGCTCGGCGTGGTCCGAATGACGCAGATTGCGCCGACGATCGCGTCCTGGTTCGACGTCGGCCTGTCGCCGAAGGCGGATACGCCGCTGCCGCTGACGGCGTCGCCCCGATCGAGCCGATAGCGTCCGGCCGATAGCCGTCCGACCGCGGCACGCGCCGCTCGCGGGATGCGCCGGAGGCCGGACGAGATGCGCTAGAATTGGAGACTGTTCCCGGCCATGCGCGGCCCCCCGCGATCCAGGCCGTTCCATTGGATTGAGGTTCTTGACTCTGGAGGTCGCCGCATGCGCAACGCGTTCCTTTCACCCGTTCGGGCGTCGCTGGCTCTCGCCGCCGCGCTCCTCGTGCTGCCGCTGAGCGCGAGTCAACCGCAGACGTTCGGCGCCGGCGTGACGCTGGACGAGGTCACCCCGATCGCCCGTCTGCTCACACAGCCGGCCGATTTCGAAGGCAAGACCGTCCGCGTCGAAGGTGTCGTCACGGCCGTCTGCGAGCACAAAGGCTGCTGGATGGCGCTCGCGCCCGAGACATCGTCGGCGTCAGGCGAGGCCGGTACCGTCCGCCTCAAGGTGGATGACGATGTGATTGTGTTTCCGGTGAGCGCGAAGGGGAAGAAGGCGGCCGCGCAGGGTGTGGTGCAGCGCGTCGCCACGACGGACGGCGAAGGCCGCGAAGCCGCCGCCGAACACGCACGCGTCGAAGGAAAGACGCAGTCCGCCAACGCCCGCGCCTGGCAGATCAAGGCCACGGGCGCCGTCGTCTACTAGCGAAGCTTCGCTTCGCTCACTTCGCTGTCTGCGTTGCCTCGCTCCGCTCGGCGGACGGCTGATGTTCCTCATCGAAGGCCGGTCTACGGACCGGCCTTCGTGTGTCTGGACGCGTCCCCGCTTCGCCTTCACCGCCGCTTCACCGCCTCGCCGCGTGATTCGTGCGCGCGGCTGTTACGATTCGCCCTCCTCGACGTTATAGCCGAATAGCTCCACCACAATCGACGTCCGCCGGCGGACCGCCCGTCAGCGGATACGTGTCCTCGATTCCGACCGAGGGGGAACCATGCGGGTCCGCGACTGCCTTCGTCCGGTGCTCTTGCTCCACCTCCTGGCAGGCCTCTGCCTGCAGATCCCCGTCGCCCGCGCGCAGCCCGCGCCTGCCGCCGCCGACAGCACGCTCGCCGCGTCGGGCGAACCGCCGCCGCAGGCGTTCGACGTTTTTGCCGGCAACGCCAACGAGTCGACGAAGAATCGCGGGATGATCGGCGGTGGCGGCTATTACTACACCATCGTCACCATCGCGCCGCGCTACGAGGTCACGAAGGAACGCGTCGTCCGCATCGTGCTCGACGCGCCGCGCGTCACGAAGAAGGACGTGAAGCAGCAGGATCCAGGCGGCCTCGCGCTCCTGACGTGGTCCTTCGCGTTGATGGACATGGAGAACCCGTCCGGCCTCGTGAAGGAGGTGACGGCGAAGTTCGGATCGCTGAGCACGACCTCCGCGACGCCCCAGAACGGCGTCTTCGTGTTCCAGATGCCGCCGGGCGCGTCGCGGCTGGAAGGGTTCGACGTCCACTGGACGTGGGGCCGCAACGATGTCGTCCTCACCTTCGAGGCGCAAGGCGCCGGCGTATCGATGGTGCCAATCATCCTGGCCGCACTCGCGACGCTCGGCCTCATCGGCGGACGGTATCTGCGCCATCGCCGGCGTCCGAAAGACGAGGAGTCGCGCGAACGCGAGGTGCTGGCGCTGACCTTCACGCGCATCGATCCGGCGTGCGCGATCGAGCGCGCGATTCCACTGCAGCTCATTCGCGTCAAGGCGACGACGAATGGCGTCGCGGGCGAGTCGCCGGACGCGATCGACGGGACGCTGACGAACCCGCGCACGGGCGCATCGACGTCCATCCGCTTCGAAGCGGTCACGCCCAGTGGCGTGGCAGGTGGCGTACCAGGTGGCGCGGTCTTCCTGTCGGACGCGATCGTCCTGTCGGAACGCGTCGACGGTGACGCGCTGGACGTCGCGCATCTGCCGGTCGAGCCCGAGGACGTCCTGCAGGTCGCGTGCGGCGGGTGTACCGCGGCGCTGCCGATTGTCGACGTCGAGGATCGTCTTGGCGACCCGCCGCACCTGACGCTCGAAGCGGTCGGCGAGACCGCGGCGGCGACAGCCGTGTGGGACCCGCAGCGCGGTGTCCGCGCGGAGCTTGTCGTCAAGCTGACGGACGAAGCGGGCGCGCCCGTGCCGTATGAGCGCATCGTCTGGCGCATCGGAGACGAGCAGGAAGCGCCCGTCACCGTGACGGACGAGCAGGGGCTCACGCGTCTCTCGTTCCAGCCGGCGGAGACGCGCGGCTTCTATCCGGTCATGGAGGATCTGCCGCTGTGCGGCTGGATCGGCGCGCAGGCGTACACCGTGCAGGCGCTGCCCGAAGACGATGCGTCGGCGATGCTGCTGTCGGCGCCGCCGCCCGAGTTCTCGATTGATCTGGTCGAGCCGACGCGCGTCCATGTCCTGGACGAGAACGGTGCGCAGGCGCCGATCCTGTGCCCGCCGCGGCAGGCGCACGTCCGCGTCTCGCTTGGACGCGCCGATGCGGCGGCGCACCGCGGTCCGCTCGCGGTGAAGGTCACCGTACCTGGTGACACGATCGCCGTCACGCTCTCGCCCATCCGCCTGCGTCACACCTTTGAAAGCACCGTCGCCATCGCCTACAACCCGCCGCGCGACGGCGCCGACCTCGTCGTCTTCTTCAACAGCATCGGGACGTCCGCGCGCATCTATCCGGCGGAGACCGTCGCGCAGGAGAAGGAGACGTGGCGCACGATCGAGCTGCTCACGCAAATCTACGATGCGGCGCTGCAGTCGGGCGCGCTGGATGCGGAGACGCACGCCGAGATCTCCGTCAAGCAGCGTCTGGCGGCGAACGCGCTCGCGTGGAACAAGGAGGAGTATCAGACGACGCAGTTGCACGGCGCGGTGGCGGCGGCGTATGCGGATCTGCTGGAGGCGCCGCTGGAGGACCTTGGGCCGGCGGTAGACGAAGGGCCGGACGTGGCGATCCTGCCGCAGGTGTGGAAGCAGACGTCGATCCGCTTCGTGCGCGAGGTGGAGCGGCGGCAGGTCGAGCGGGCCATCCGCATCGGCCGCGCGGACACCTGGAGCTATTGGAGCCGCGAGCTCTTCGGCGTCTTCCTCGACCTGGTCAAGATGGCGCTCGGCACGCAGCTCGCTGTCTACACGCTGTTCTCGGGACGGACAGCCGAAGGGCAGAAAGCGGACTGGCTGGAGCGCATCGCGGGCGGCGCGACGGTCGCGCTCGTCCTGCTGCCGTTCGCGGGCCCGATCTCGCGGCTGGGCCGCTACGGCCACGCGGCGCGGGCGTTCGAGAAGCAGGTGATGGCGGACCTGCGTCTCGCGCGGCTGACGCTGAAGCAGGCGTATCAGACCGAGCGGCTCGCGGTGAACGCGGCGCGCGCGGAGCAGATCAGCCGGAGCGTCGGCGAGCTGTTCTCCAAGAAGCTCACCGAGGAAGCGGCGGCGGTGGCGAAGGTCGAGACCCTGTCCGCGCGCGTGACGACGCTCGAACGGCGGCTCGCGGACGCGCCGGAGGAACTGGTTGCGCTGGAAGGCGAGCTGCAGCAGTTCGTCGCCGACCGTGCGCGGCTGCAGGCGATCAAGCGTCCGCTGAAAGACGTCGCGGCGTCCATTCGACGCACGAAGAACGCGATGGCGCGCGTGCGGCGCGGGCTGGACGAGTGGCCGGCCGACGTCGCGAAGTGGCGCGCGCGGCGGATGAAGGCGGAACAGGCGCTGGACGAACTGCAGGCGGGACGAGAAGTCTCGAAGCAGGAACTACGGAAGATGCACGCGGAGGGACGGCTGCCGAGCGAATCCGCGAAGATCGAAGGCGTCAAGGCGAACCGGATCTATCAGCGCCGCGTCGAGACGGAACTGGGCGCGCAGTCGAAGACGTGGGTCGGCGAGCGCTCGTGGCCGATTCCGGCGCCGTACCGCCACACGACGTGGGGCCGCAAACTGCGCGTGTCGCGCAAGCAGACGGTCTCGCCGAAGCCGGATCATCTCAACGTCAATCCCGCCAGCCTGCACGCGGCGGATTCCAAGTACTGGACGTTCTGGCCCGGCGAGTCGTCGATGCGGGGGATGTCGCAGGAGGGCCTGTGGCTGATCGAGTCGCGCGTGCGGCAGGCCGTCGACTCGCTGGAGAAGGCGCGGCTGGTGCAGTTCCAGATCCTGCGTCAGCAGAACCCGGCGCTCAGCAAGGCGGCCGCGTGGGAACAGGTGTGGAGCCGGCAGGTGACGATCGTCACGCCGATCGGGACGCCGGAGTACTTCCAGAACCTGCTGCGCGCCAGCCTGCGCGGCGCGGGCAAGTCCGTCAACTTCCAGGTGATTCCGGCACGGCTCGACACGTGGGCGGAGGCGCTGAGCGCGCTGCAGGCCGCGCCGCGCTGAGGCTTCGCGCACCGAGCCTGTTTCGGTGGGCGAGGACGCGTCAGAGGGCGAGCGCGGGATAGGTGAAGAAGAGGATGTGCGTCAGGTTGACCGCGAAGTGCGTCAGGATGCTCGATTCGATGCTGCGCGTGTCCGAGTAGACCGCGCCGTAGGTGAGGCCGGCCACGGTGGCCAGGGCGACGTACATCGGACCGCCGGCGTAGTGCGCGAGGCCGAAGAGGCACCCGGCGACGAGGAGCCCGATGTTCGGCTTGATGTGGCCGGAGCCCGGGTCGGCGCTGGAGTCGGGGTGGGGATGCGGGTCGGGGCCGGCGTTCCGGCCGTCGGCACTCGTGTCGCCCTCCAGCGTCCGCTGCACGAAACCGCGGAAGAAGGCTTCTTCGGCGGTGCAGGTGTAGAGCAGGTTCGCGAGCACCCACAGCGCGAACTGCGGCGGCACCTTGACGTCGACGCGGACGTAGCCCAGGATCGCCGACCAGGACATCAACACCCCGATCGCGGCCCCGGCCCACGGGATCGCGCGCTTCGCCATCGACTCCCACTCCATCCTCGTCGTCAGACGCGGATGCAGGATCCCGATCAGGCAGATGCCGACGAGCGCCTTGTCGAAGTTGAGGTATTGCGTGTACGGCACCGCGCCCGGACTGATCACGACGCCGGACTGGATGCGCAGGTTCGAGAAGCCGGGCGCGACGTGCGCGATCAGCATCAGCGAGATTAGGAAGAGGACGACACCGCTGGCGATGTGAGGCGCGGAGCGCGGCCGCGCGCGTCCGAAGACGACGCAGGCGGCGAGGAGGATGGCGATCGAGACCAGGCCGATCGGCTGGAGGACGCCCGCGATCAGCGCGCAGACGATCGCGAGCGCGAGCAGCAGGTGCCACGCCTCGGCCGGCCGAGGCAGCCCGAATCGCCACGGCAGCCAGAGCGACAGCACCGTCAGGCACAGCAGCGTGTAGGTCAGCGTGGTCATGTGTCCGTGCGAGCGTCCGCGCGAAGCTCGTCCGCAGCCTGCTTGCGTGGCTGGCGGACCACCGGCGTCCGGCGTGCGAGGGCGTCCCGGCTGCTCGATGTCCTTGCGCCGCCTACTTGCGTTCCGGGCCGTTCGTCAGATATTCCGCCGGCAGGGGATTGGCCGGCGTCTCCGAGTCCCAAAAGACGGTGACGATCCACCAGCGCTTGCCGTCGAAATACACCTGGATGCTGTTGATGCCGCGGCTGAACGGCGTCGGGTCATCCAGCGACCGGCGCGACTCGTACGTGCTGAACACGTGCGCGATGTTGCCGTAGCGCTCGGCGCGCCGCGCGATCTCGCGCTCGAAAAAGCCCTGTTCCAGCGCACCGGACGACCGTTCGATGTAGCCGGCGGGATTCGTGGGACGGATGCGCGCCTCGCCCTGCGGCGTGCGTCCGGTCGGGATCAGGCGCGCGTCGGGGATGAACAGCGCCTGAAAACGGTCCCAGTCGCGCTTCTTGCCAGCCGGTCCCGAGATGACGTCGTAGAGCGCCTTGATGATGGCGTCCATCGAACCGGTGTCCGCGCGCGTGGCCTCCGTCAAGCGTGCCTCGGCGGCGGGCGGCGGCGTGGGCGTCGCAGCCGGCGCCGGCGTTGGGGGCGTCTGCCCGAAGACCGGCGTGCCGGCCGTCAGCGTCAGCAGCAGCACCAATCCCACTTGCACGTCTTTTAACATTTTCCTCATCGCACCTCCTGAGATCGCCTGCGTATAGTAGTGCGAGTCGACCGGGACACGATCCATCTCGTGTCTTTTTGTGCGTACGCGCCGCCAGTAATCTCCGGCCGTCCGTTCTCTTCAACCCGTCATCGGATTCCTGGACCCCAGATGCTTCAGTCGCTTCGCGTGCCCTTCATGAGAAGACTGTTCATGAGAAGGACGTCATTCCTCGTCAGTCTGACGCTCGCCTGCGTGCTCGTGACGGGCGGCGATGGGCTCACGGCCGGTTCGCTGCGGCGGCCGGATCTGCAGCAGGCGCTGGATCGCCTCGTGCGCGGGTTCAACGGGCGCGTGGGCGCCTGCATCCGCGACGCGGCGGGCGCCGTCTGCGTCAACGGCGGGCAGCGGTTCTCGCTGCAGAGCGTGATGAAGCTGATGGTCGGCATTGCCGTCATGGACGCGGTCGATCGTCAGGGGTGGAAGCTCGATGACGAAGTCATCGTGCGCAAGCAGGATCTCAGCATCGGCGTGCAGCCGATTGCGCGGCTGGTCACGGGCGACGGGTATCGCACGACGATCGACGACCTCGTGCGGCGGGCGATTGTCGACAGCGACAGCGCCGCGACGGACATCCTGATCGCGCGGCTGGGTGGCGCGCAGACGGTGCAGGCGGTCCTGGCGCGGCACGACCTGCCGGGCGTGCGAGTCGATCGGGACGAGCGGCGTCTGCAGACGGACACCATCGGCCTCACGTGGAAACCGGAATTCGTGGATACGCGGGTGCTGGCGCACGCGGTCGCGGCCGTGCCGGCGGCCCGGCGCGCCGCGGCGTTCCGCGCCTACCAGAAGGACGTGCGCGACACGGCGACGCCGATGGGCATGGTCGTCCTGCTGCACGCGCTGGCCGAGGGCAAGCTCGTCTCTGCGGCCGGCACGAAGCGCCTGCTCGAGATCATGGAGCAGACGGTGACGTTTCCCGATCGCCTGAAGGCCGGCGTGCCGGCCGGATGGACGCTGGGACACAAGACCGGCACGAGCAGCACGTGGGAGAAGGTGACCGCCGCGACGAACGACGTCGGCATCCTCAAGGCGCCGGACGGCGGCACGGTCAGCATCGCGGTCTTCATCGGCGACGCGCGCGCGTCCGCGATTGCCCGCGCGTCGATGATCGCCAGCATCGCGAGGGCCGCGACGACCCACTATCAATAGGATCAAGCGATCGGCACACGAGCGGTCGGCCGGATCAGAGGAACCGGTGCATGACGTACACGTCCACCGGTCCGAGCGTGCGGTGTCTGAAGCCGCCCGGGATGGTGCCGACGATGGAGAAGCCGCAGCGTTGCCAGAGGGCGACGGCGCGGGTATTGGTGCTGACCACGAAGTTGAACTGCATCGCGGTGAAGCCGAGGGCGCGGGCGGTGTCGAACGAGTGGAGGGCGAGGGCGGAGCCGATGCCGCGGCCGGCCGCGCGTGCGGACACCATGTAGCCGGCGTTCGCGACGTGGTTGCCGAGTCCCGGCTGATTGGCTTTCAGGACGTACGTGCCGACGATCGCGCCGTCGTGTTCGGCGACGAACGTGTGTGCGGCGGGGGAGAGCCAGAACGCGAGGGCGTCCTCGCGGGAGATGTCGGGAGCGAACGCGTAGGTGTCGCCGGTCGAGACGACCTCGTGGAAGATCTGCCAGACGGCGTCGTGGTCGGCTGGTTCGACGCGGCGGATGGTCGGAGGCGCGTCCGGCGCCCCGGTTTCCCGTGACGTCATAGCTCCCGTGACGTCATCGCGCGCGGAGCGACCGGTCGGCGGTGTGCACGCGGTTGGTCGTCGGCACCGGCACGAGCGTTGGTACCAGGGACGGTGTCAGCGACGCGGCGGCGCCGGCGTCGGCGCCATGACGCCAGTCGAGCGCCCGGAAGAGCAGCGCCATGAAGGCCCAGGCCAGGGCGAGGCCGGTCAGCGTCGAGAGCGCGAGAACGATGGGGAGGATGAAAACCGTGCTCATGGTCGTTGGCCTTGGCCTGTCGGTAGCGCGTCTGTTGAGATGCCTCGGATGCCGGCGCGTCCGGTGACGCGCACACACCCTTCAAGTCGGGGCCGCTTGTCAAGTCAGCTTGCCGGGTCCCTTGTCGGTCCGCCGCGGTCCGTACCGGTGCGTGCTTCCGTGCACGCTCCGTTCATCGGCAGATGTCGGTCATCTCTTCAGCACAACCGATGCCAGAGTGCCGCACGCAAGATATCACGCCCGCGTGCGGCCGATTCACCACCGCGCACAAAATTGATACCGGCGTCACTGTTTTGTTTCCAGACGCCATGCAGGGATTACCGTGCAGGTTGGCGCGTCGCGTGGCTCGTGCGCCCGCCTCTAGCAACTCTGTGTTCGTCTGGCAACGCTGTGTTCGTCCGTTGAATCCCGCGTCCGCGCGACATATCCTCTGAAGCACCGATGTCTTCCTCGCCCGACCCTTCTCCAACGCCGGCCCTCCACGGCTCGCAGCTCATCGCCGGCGAGCGCAGCGCCGAGGGACGCGCGACCTTTCGCGCCGTCAACCCGTCCACCAGCGTGCCGCTGCCGGTCGACGTCCACGACGCGACGCCGGACGAGATCGATCGCGCGCTGAACGCCGCGACCGATGCGTTCGAGACGTACCGCCGCCTGCCGGGCCGCGCGATTGCCGCGTTCCTCGACGCCGTCGTGTCCGAGCTGGAGAAGATTGACGATCTGGTGCCGCTGGCGCATCAGGAGACCGGCCTGCCGCTCGCGCGCCTCCAGGGCGAGCGTCTGCGGATGCTGAACGGCGTCCGCCTGTTTGCCGCCGCCGCGCGCGAGGGATCCTGGGTCGGCGCGCGCATCGACCGCGCGAACCCGGGCCGTCAGCCGCTGCCGAAGCCGGACGTCCGCGCCATGCTGACGCCGATCGGCCCGGTGGTCGTCTTTGGCGCGAGCAATTTCCCGCTCGCCATCTCCGTCGCCGGCACCGACACGGTGTCCGCCCTCGCGGTGGGCTGCCCCGTCGTTGTGAAGGCGCACCCCGCCCATCCAGGCACGAGCGAGCGCCTCGCCGAGGCCATCGCCTCTGCCGTCCGCGCGCACGGATTGCCGCCGGGCGTGTTCTCGCTCGTCCACGGACAGGGGACCGACGTCGGTCTGGCGCTGGTGACGCATCCCGCGACACGCGCGGTCGCGTTCACCGGATCGCTCCGCGGCGGACGCGCGCTGTTCGACGCCGGCGTGTCGCGGCCGGACCCGATTCCGGTCTACGCCGAGATGGGGAGCATCAATCCGGTGATCCTGCTGCCCGGCGCGCTGGCCGAGCGGGGCGAGGCGATCGCGTCCGCGTTCATCGCGTCGGTCACGATGGGCGTCGGGCAGTTCTGCACGAATCCGGGGATGGTGCTCGCGCTGGACGGCGCACCGCTGGACGGCTTTCAGCGCGCGCTCGAACGGCTCGTTCCGGCCGTGACGCCGGGGACGCTCCTGCACGCGGGCATCGCGCGCGCGTTCGCGGGCGGCGTCGACCGGCTCGCCGCGACGCCCGGCGTGCAACGGCTCGCCGCGTCGCAGACGCCCGCGGACGCGACGCGCACTGAGGGCGCGTGCGTGATCTTCACGACGTCCGCCGAGACGCTGTCCGCGCATCCGCACGTCACGGAGGAAGTCTTCGGGCCGACGTCAACCATCGTCCGCTGCCGCAATCGCCAGGAGCTCGAGGATGTCGTCCGCGGCCTCGGCGGACATCTGACCGCCAGCCTGCACGGCACGCCCGCCGATCTCGCCGATCACCGCGATCTCGTCGCGCTGCTCGAAACGCGCGTCGGCCGGATCATCTTCAACGGCTTCGGCACGGGCATCGACGTCTGCCACGCGATGCACCACGGCGGACCGTATCCGGCCACGAGCGATGCGCACGTCACGTCCATCGGGATCGCCGCGCTGTTCCGGTTCGCACGTCCGGTCTGCTATCAGGACTTCCCGGACGCCGCGCTGCCCGAGGCGCTGCGCGACGGCAATCCGCTCGGCATCTGGCGTCTCGTCGACGGTCAGTTGACGAAGGACGTGACGTCACCCACGGACGCCTAGCCGCATCATTCCAGGACGCGTCACTCCGCGAGCCGTCAGTCCGCGGACGACCCGGCCATCGAGGAGATGACCGAGGCGAACTGTTTCACCGTGTTCGCGAGCGATTCGATCCGCTCCGGCGGGACCTGCGTGGTCGATCCGACGATGCTGATGGCGGCGACGACGGCGCCGGTGCGATCGACGATAGGGGCGCCGAGGCAGCGCATGCCCAGTTCGTCCTCCTCGTCGTCGATGGCGTAGCCGAGTTCCCGGACGCGCTGCAGCTCCTGTTTGAGCTTGCTCATCGTGATGATCGTCCGATGGTTGTGGCGGACGAACGAGCTCGAACGCAGGTGCCGGCTCAGTTCATCGGCTGGCAGGAAGGCGATCAGCACCTTGCCGACCGCCGTGGAATTCGCGTCCATCGCCCGTCCTACCCACGTGCCCACCTTCACGGGCCCCGGCGCTTCGATCTTCTGGACGATGACCGCCTGGCCCGCCCGCAGCACCGCCATGTGAACGGTCAGCCCCGTCTTCTGCATCAGCGCGACCAGGAACGGCTGCGCCTCGTCGCGCAGCTCGATGTTCTCGATCGCGTGGCGGCCGAGCGCGGCGAGGGTCAGGCCGAACCGGTAGCGTCCCGTGCGGCCGTTCTTCTGCACGAAGCCGCCCTGTTCCAGCGCTTTCATCAACCGATACGCGGAGCTCTTGGGCACGTCGAGCCGCCGCGCCGCTTCGGACACGCCGAGGCCGCGCTGCGAGCTGGCGAGCAGTTCGAGCAGGCGGACCGCGCGCGTGACGGCGGGGACGAGGGCGTCCTTGGCTGGGGGCATATCGCACCATAGATCGGCCCCGCGGCGCCGATCCAGCGGAAACGTCCGTCACTGCTGAAAGCGTTCCACCCGTGGAACGGGCCCCTGCGTGATTTCGTTCCACCGATGGCACGTTCTTCCGCTCGCCGTTGACACTGCTGTGACATGACCCGTTAATGGTGTCCGCAACGGTTACAGTGTCTTCGACTCCGTTTCGAGCGGCCTGATCCCGATCGCGGCGGGCATTGACAGGAAGAGTTTATGAGGCGGATCTGTTTCAGCACGATTCGAACGACTCGGTGGATGGCGCTGGCGGCCAGCGTCCTCGCCTGCCTGGGCGTGCTGCCCATGCCGGCGTCGGCCCAGGGCGTCGCGCGCAGCAGCATCGTCGGCACGGTGACGGATCGGACGCATGGCGCCGTGCCGGGCGCGACCGTGACGGTCATCAACACGGCCACGGGGATCCGGGACACCACGAACGCGGATGACACGGGCAACTACGTCGTGCCGAACCTGCCGGTCGGCGACTACCGCATCGAGGCGGAGGCGGACGGGTTCACCAAGGCCGTGGTGGACGAGGTCCGCCTGCGGGTCGGCGCGACGTTTCGCGCGGACATCGTGCTGCAGATCGGCGCGGTCTCGGCGGAGGTCACCGTCCGCGCCTCCTCACCGATGATCCAGTCGGAGACCAGCGACGTCTCGACGGTCGTCGAGCGCAAGCGCATCGTCGACCTGCCGCTGAATGGCCGCGACTTCCAGCAGCTCCAGATGCTGACGCCTGGCGCGGTGGATACGATGAGCCATCAGAACGCGTCCGGCCTGGGCGGCGGCGCGGACGGCGTCGCGACGAACAAGACGATGATCGCGTCGAACGGCTCGCGTCCGGGCTCGCAGGTCTTCCTGGTGGACGGCGCGAACAACACGAACCGGCAGGGCCGCACGATCGTGCTCGCGCCGATCGTGGACGAGATCGAAGAATTCCGCATCTCCGGCGCGAACTTCTCCGCGGAGACCGGCTACGGCACGAACGCCATCAGCGTCGCCACGCGCAGCGGGACGAACGACTTCCGCGGCTCGGCGTGGGAGTTCTTCCGGCATCATTCGCTGAACGCGCGGAACTTCTTCGCCTTCAGCCCGCCCAAATTGATTCGCCATCAGTTCGGCGGCACGCTCGGCGGCCCGATCGTGCGGAACCGCACCTTCTTCATCGCGTCCTACGAGGGGCTCGAAGAGAAGTCGTCGCGGCCGTGGCTGACGACCGTGCCGACGCAGCGGATGCGCAACGGCGATCTGAGCGAGCTGGGCGTCCCCATCTACGATCCGCTGACGTCGCGCTACGTGTGTCCCAACGGGCAGAGCACCTGTCCGGATGCGAGCCGGATCGTGCAACGGGACGCGTTCCCTGGCGGCGTCATTCCGGCGGACCGGATCGATCCCGTGGCGAAGCAGTTCCTGGAATGGTATCCCCAGCCGAATCGTCCGGGGCTCAGCGCGAACTTCTACAACGATCCGCCGTTCGGCAATTCGACGAAGCAGTACAGCGTCCGCGTCGACCATCGCCTCTCGGCGCGCGATACGCTCATGGGCCGCTTCTCGCAGCGGCGCGACACCACACCGCAGCAGGGGCCGTATCAAGGATACTCGAAGGATAACTACAATCCGGGCGTGATTGGCGTCGGCATCACCGCGGTCAACACGGTGCTGGCCTGGACGCGCATGTTCGGCTCGAGCACGAGCCTCGAAGTGCGGCCGTCCTACACGCGGCCGGACATCAACCAGTTCTCGGGGCCGAACATCGGCACGGACTGGACGCATAACGCCGGCATCCAGGGCTTCGGTCCCGGCGTGTCCGACATCTATCCGACCTGGCCGCAATTCGATCTGGCCGGCATGTCGCCCATCTACAGCTACGTCGGCTTCCGCGTCGTGCACAACAGCCGCGACCTCGCGGCGACGCTGACGACGGTGAAGGGGCGGCATGTGATCAAGGTGGGGAACACGTTCGCCAGCTATCAGCAGGCGATCTATCCCTCGGGGCAGGGCCAGGGGCAGTTCTCGTACACCGGCGCCTATACGAACGATCCCACCGGCGGTGGCGGCGCGGGCATCGCCGACTATCTCCTGGGATTTCCCTCGTCGGGCAGCCGCTACGTGCCGCCGGGCGCCTTCTACATCCAGTTGCGCAACAACTGGAGCTTCATCCAGGACGACTGGAAAGTGAGCGATCGCCTCACGCTCAACCTCGGGCTGCGCTACGAGTTGAACTTCCCGACGACGGAGAAATACGACCAGTTGGCGACGTGGGTGCCGGACGCGCGGGGCGGACGCGGGGCGATTGTCCTGCCCAACCGGGAGGCGGTGACCGGCGATCGCGGCGCGCTGCATCCATCGGTCGAGCGCAGCCTGCCGACCTACGAGCCGCTGTCGGTCTACGCGAGTGAGCTCGGGCTGCCCGAGCGCTCGATGCGCTTCCTGAACAAGACGCAGTTCGCGCCGCGGGTCGGCTTCGCGTATCGCTTCAACAACGACTTCGTCGTCCGCGGCGGCTACGGCCTCTTCTACAACCAGCTCGATGGCAATCGCGAGACCGAATTCCTGTCGCCGCCGTTCCTCATTCGCGAGAGCGGCGTCAACAACGCGGTAACCGACAACGGCGCGCCGGCGAAGACGACGCGGACGCTGTTTCCCGCCGGATCGACGTTCAGTCCCCGGCCGTTCGTGTTCGGGCACGATCCCTACGTCAGCGACTTCGGGAACACACAGCAGTGGAACCTGTTCGTGCAGCGGCTGCTGCCCTGGTCGACGGCGGTGGAGATCGGCTACGTGGGCGCGAAGGGCTCGCGGCTCCAGAGCACGCGCAGCTACAACGTGCCCCTGCCCGGCCCCGGCTCGATCGACGACCGCCGGCCCTACCCCGACTTCCTCGGCATCGTCTGGAGCGAGCAGGCGGCCAGTTCCAGCTATCACGGCCTGCAGCTCAAGGCGGAGCGCCGCTATCACAACGGGTTGACGTTCATGAGCTCATTCACGTGGTCGAAGTCGATCGACGACATGACCTCGAACTCCGCGGGCTGCCTCAACCCGTATGACTGCGCGGCCGATCGTGCGGTGTCGAGCTTCGACGTGCCGTTCACCTCGGTGACAAGCTGGGTCTACGACCTGCCATTCCTGAAGGAGTCGCCGAAGTGGCCCCTGCGGACGATCCTCGGCGGCTGGACGTTCTCCGGCATCCTGACGCTCCGCAGCGGCATGCCGTTCACGCTGTCCTGGGCGGGCGATCCGGCGAACACGGGACAGGGCAACCGGCCGAACCTCGGAAGCTGCAGCGGACGCGTGGACAATCCCGGCGTGTCGCGCTGGTACGATCCGTCCTGTTTCACCCAGCCGTCGCCGTACACCTACGGCAACGTCGGCCGCAACACGATGCGCGCCGATGGGACGCAGACGCTCGATCTCGGTATCTACAAGACGTTCTCGATCACCGACGCGCAGCGGCTGCAGTTCCGCGCCGAGATGTTCAACGCGCTCAACCATACGAACTTCGGCGTGCCATCCGGCGCCGTGAACACCGCCTCGGCCGGTGTAATCACGAGCGCGGGGCCCGCGCGCATCATCCAGTTCGCCTTGAAGTACTACTTTGACTGATCGACGGCTCCGAGGGGTTTCCATGTTGGACGTTCGAGTTCCGAGTGTGATGCGCGCCGCGACGAGGCGGCTGCGTTCCTGCGGGCCGCCGCTCGCGCTGATCTGTCTGATGGCCGCCGGCGTCGTTGGCGTCGTGGTCGTCTCCGCGGATGCCCAGACACGGTCGGCAGCGTTACCGTCGACAGCGTCGCCGTCGACGGCGTCGCCGTCCAGGAAGGCGCCGCCGCCGTCCGCCGACGAGTGGACGCTCGAGCGCGCGCGTGACGAGTGGAAGCCGATGTGGCGGCCGATCGCGCACGTCGGCATCCCCGGCTACCAGTTCCAGGCCGCGGTCCTGTGGGACGGGTCGCTCGTCTTCGGGCCGCTCGGCTTCGAGCAGCATGGCCCGATGCAGAAGGAACTCGCGTCGCTCGGCAAGCATCGCCTGCACCTGTCCGTGGGGTACGGCAGTCCGCTGCGGTTCCCCGATCGCGCCGCGGCCGGCTCGCCGGGACTGCGGCGCGGCCTGGAGGACGGGCGGCTGCCCATTCCGCAGGTCACGATGCAGGATGGCGATCTCGCCTGGCAGGAGACCGTGTTCGCGCACCTGCTCGGCCGGACGCCGCAGGAGGGCATGCAGCCGCGCAAGGACGACATGCTCGTCGTGCACGCACAGTTCCGCGTGCGGAACACCGTGCGCGAGGCGCGGAACGGCCATCTGTGGCTGCACTTCGGCGATACCAACCAGGTGGTCTTCGGCTACAAGGCCGGCGTCAACGACCAGCAGACGGGTACGAGCCTGAACCATCGCTTCGAGGCGCCGTACGGCCTGCTCGATGACAAGGTGCGCTATGTGATCAACCAGCCGTCGGCCGGCGCCCTGACATGGCATGAAGACCTCGCCGCGCCGCGCGGCATGACGGCCGGCTTGAAGAACGTGATCGAATGGCGCGTGCCGCTCCCGCCGGGCGGAGAGGCCGTCCTGAATGTCGTGCTGCCGTTCGGTCTCGTCGATCGCGCGACGGCCGACCGGCTGCGCGCGCTCGATCCGAAGCGGGAAGGCGACGAGGTGCGCCGCTTCTGGCGCGAGCTGCTGAACGGCGTCGGCCAGATCACGACCGGCGATCCCTTCATCGACGACTATCTGGCCGCGGTCCCGAGCCACATGGCGCAGCAGGTGGGCTATCGCCACTACGCGGACATGTGGATGTATAAGACGAGTCCGAACCACTACGAGCAGTACTGGCCCTGCAACGCGGCCAAGGCGCTGCCCACGTTCGACCTGCGCGGCCTGACGCGGATCACGCGTCCGGTGCTGAAAAGCTTCGTCGACACACAGTCGTCGGAGGTCGGCTTGCTCGGGCAGCAGCTCGATACCGGTAAGAGCGTACAAGGCGAGGGATGGGCCAAGGTGCCCGGCTTCCTCGGCAACTTCGGTCCCTGGACCGCCAACACGCTGCTCCTCAGCCACGGCCTGGAGATGTGGGCGCTCGCCTCGCACTATCGCATCACGCGCGACCGCGAGTGGCTGGGGAACGGGAAGGGCTCGCCGCTGCAGGCGCTGCTCGACGCGTTCGACTGGACGCTGACGCAGCGCAAGCGGACGATGCGCGAAGAAGGCGGGAAGAAGGTGCCGCACTGGGGCCTGCTGCCGGCCGCGTCCGCGCACGACTGGCTGTCGGGGAACACGATCTTCAACGACGCGTTCATCATCTTCGGCATGATCGAGACCACGCGGCTGCTGCACGAGATCGATCATCCGCGCGCCGCGGAGCTCGCACGCGAGTTGAACGCGTATCGCGCCACGCTGCGTGAGCGCTACGTCGAGGCGCGCGACCGCGCGCGTCCCATGCCGATGCCGGACGGTAGCCTGCTGCCGTTCGTGCCGCGCGACGTCTACGAGCTGGACTGGGCAAAGCCGGACTGGACCTATACCGGCTACGGCCCGCTGCGCGCCGGCGCCTGGGGCGCCCTCGATCCGCAGGACGAGCTCGTGAACCAGTCGCTCGCGTTCCTCGAAGCGGGCATGCCGAAGGGCGAGGGCACGTTCCTCAAGCCGTCGCGCAACGTCTACGGTCAGCCCACCGGCGATGAGAACTTCCGCGGCATCTCCGACGCCACCGCGCTGCGCCACTACCTGTGGCGGCACTACGTCGAATACGAGACGATGTGGCCGATCGGCATGGACCTGTTCCTGCAGCGCGACGACCTGCCGCGCTTCTTCGAGTGGTACTTCAACAACATGGCCGTCGTCGTCCATCGCGACTTCCGCGTGGGGGTGGAGTCGGTCGACGGCGTCCCCTCCAACGCGCCGGGCGATGGCGAACGCTGGCGCGCGGTGCGCAACATGTTCGTGAACGAGCGCGGCGGCTACGACGGATCGCAGCAGTCGCTCTGGCTCCTGCAGGCGATTCCGCGCAGTTGGCTGAAGCCGGGCAAGACGATCGCGGCGAAGGACATCGGCACGCACTTCGGCGGCCGCGTGACGGTTGACGTCACGGTCGCGCCCGACGGCGAGTCCGTCACGGCCGTCGCGAAGATCGCGCTCGCGGTGAAGCCCGTGGACACGCAGATCCGGCTCCGCTCCGGCGACGGACGACCGCTGGTCTCCGCCACGATCAACGGCAAGCGCGCGCAGGTCCTGCCGGGCGACGTCGTCCGGCTGCCGGCCGGCACCAGCGGCGACTACACGGTCGTCGGCTCGTTCCGGTAGACCGGCCCTGGCTTCGCGTGGAGAGGTTCAGCAGTGAGCACAGCCGATATCGTCGTGATTCTTGCGTCGCTGGTGGTGATCGTCGGGGCGGGCCTGCTGGCCGCCCGACACCAGGAGACCACCGCCCGCGGCTACTTCCTCGCGTCCGACAAGCTGCCCTGGTGGCTGATCGGCAGCAGCATGGTCGCCACCAGCGTGTCGAGCGAACAGATCGTCGGGACGGTCGGCGCCACGTACACGCACGGCATGGCCGTCGCGAACTGGGAATGGTTCTCCCTGCCCGCGTACACGCTGACGATCGTCTTCTTCATCCCCATCTACCTGCGCAACCGCATCGCGACGGTGTCCGAGTTCTACGGCCGCCGGTTCGGCCCGCTCTGCGCGCACCTCTATAGCTGGGTGATGCTGGTCGCGTACGTGCTGATCTTCCTCGTCCCCGTGGTCTACGGCGGCAGCCTGGCGTTCGCGGATCTGACGGGGTGGAACTTCTCCGCGGTCCTGTGGATCTCGGTCGTGCTGGTGGGGCTCTACACGGTGACGGGCGGGCTGATGTCCGTCATGTGGACGAACTTCCTGCAGTGCGTGCTCCTCGTGGGCGGCGGGGTCGTCCTGTTCTTCCTCGCGCTGTCGCACATCCCCGGCGGCTGGTCGGCGGCGGTGGCGGCGTATCCAGACCGGTTTCACCTCTACCATCCACCGTCCGATCCGCTCGCGCCGTTCCTGGGATTGATCCTGCTCGCGTTCAACACCGGCGTGTTCTATCAGGCGACGAACCAGGTGATGATCCAGCGCCTGCTCGGCGCGCGCACGACCTGGGACGGCATCATGGGGACGGTGTCCGGCGGCTTCATCAACTTCGCGCGCCCGCTCGTCACGAGCTTCCTGGGGCTGCTCGTCTTCCACTGGATCTATGTCCTGAAGCGCGCCGAACCGCTGGCGAACCAGGACACCGCCTTCACGTTCGCGCTGATGAACTTCGCGCCGGAGTGGGGCCTGCGCGGCCTGATCCTCGCCGGATTCCTGGCGGCGGTCATGTCGACCGTCAGCTCGCTCGCGAACTCCTCCGCGACGATTTTCGCGCTGGACATCTATCCGCGCTTCTTCCGGCCCAACGCCACCGATCGCCAGATGGTCTGGGCCGGCAAGTGCGCATCACTCGCCACGCTCGCCATCGCCGCGCTGATCGCGCCCGTCGTCGAACATCTCGGCGGCATCTTCCTCTATTTCCAGACCGGCGTGACCTATCTGGCGACGCCGTTCGCGTCGACGATGATCGTCGGCATCCTGTGGCGGCGGGCGAACTACGCGGGCGCGCTGTTCGGCTTGATTGGCGGGCTCGCGATCCAGATCCTGGTGGCGGTGTACTTCTGGGTGTCCGACGTCACGCTGCACTGGGCCTACGTCGGCGCAATCGCCCAGGTGCTCACGATCGTCGGCATCGTTCTCGTGTCGCTCGTGTCAGAGCCGCCGGCACGCGAGCAGTGGGAACCGTTCGTCTGGCGGCCGTCGTTCCTCCGCCAGTTGGATACGGGCGAGACACGCCCGTGGTATCAGAGCCTGCTGCTCTGGTATGGCATCTACGCCGCGGTGTGGGTGTATCTGTACTGGCGCTTCTGGTAGCGCGTCGCATGCGGCGCACGATCGCGCGAGGGACAGGCTGGCGAATGATGACGCGAGAGAGCAAGTGAAGGCGGACGCATGAAGATCATCGACTGGGTGCTGCACGCACCGGACCGACGGTTTCACGTCTTCCTGGAATTGAAGACGGATACCGGGATCTCGGGCTGGGGATCGGCCTACTCCGAACGCGGGCAGGTGCTCGGGGCGTTCGAGTGGCTGAAGCGGTTCGTGATCGGCGAGGATCCGCTCGAGGTCGAGCGGGTGACGGAGAAACTGCATCAGGTCTCGTTCTGGGTGGGGCGCGGCGGCGCGATGACGCACGCCATCAGCGCCGTGAACATCGCGCTCTGGGACGTGGCCGGCAAGGCGCTCGGCCAGCCGGTGTCGGTGCTGCTGGGCGGCCGCCATCACCGGCGCGTGCCGGTGTACGGCTCGGTGCTGTTCGCGCCGGTCGACACACTCGCGGCGCGCATCGACGCGATGACGGCGCGCGGGTTCCGCGCGATCAAGCTGGGATGGCATCCTTTCGGCCGGCAGTCGGTGGCCGAGGACGCGGCCCTGGTGCGCGCCGCCCGCCGCGCGGCCGGAGACGCGATCACGCTGATGATCGACGCCGGCGGCAGCGCCCCCTTCTGGCCGCTGCGGCTGAAGGACGCGCTCGAACGGGCCCGCATGCTGGCCGATCACGGGATCCACTGGTTCGAAGAGCCGCTGCCGCCGGACGACCTGGAGGGCTACGCGCGGCTGACGGACCTGTCGCCGATCAAGATCGCGCACGGCGAAGTGCTCACGCGCCGCCAGTCGTTCCTGCCGTACTTCTCGCGTCGCGCGATGGACATCGTCCAGCCGGACGCCTGCAAGGTCGGCGGCCTGTCGGAGATGCGCCGCCTCGCGTGGATGGCGCAGGAACACGGCATCGACCTGGTGCCGCACGGCTGGAACACCGCGGTCGGCGTGGCGTGCGACATCCACCTGGTGGCCTCGCTGCCGACGCGCGCCTTTGTCGAGTTCAACGTCGGGAACCGGCTGGTCGAGGAGTTGGGCCGTCCCGGCTTCCAGCTCGGATCCGACGGCTGCCTCGCCGTGCCCGACGCGCCGGGGCTGGGCGTCGACCTGGATCGCGATCGGCTGCGCGAACTCGAGGCCGCCGGCTACGCCAGCGAGACCTGGACGTGGGACGAGCGAAAAGATTTCGAGGCTCGGGATTGATATGACTGACAAGACAGACAAGACGGATACGGCAGATAGGCCAGACAAGGCAGGCATCACGGACGCCGGGCGGCGTCCGCTGCGCGTGCTTGCGATTGCCGCGCATCCAGACGATGTGGAGTTGTGCTGCGCGGGGACGCTGGCGCGCTACGCGCAGCGCGGCGATCACGTAACGATAGCCATCCTCTGCAAGGGCAACTCGGCGACGCTCGATCTGGCGCCGGAAGAACTGGTCCGCGTGCGTCGCCAGGAGGCGCGGGCCGCCGCGGATCTGCTCGGGGCCGATCTGATCCAGCTCGATCTCGCCGACTGGGACATGCCGATCGACCCCGCGACGCGCCTGCTGGTCGTCGACGCGATCCGGCAGGCGCGGCCCGACGTGGTCTTCACGCACTACCGCACGGACTACGGGACGGATCACGATCACACCTACGTCCTCGCGCACGACGCGGTGCTGGTGGCGACGGTGCCGAGCATCACGACGAGTCATCCCGCGATCGCGGCCGTGCCCGCGGTGTTCATGTGGGAGCCGCTGGGCGGCTATGGCTTCCAGCCGGAGATGTACGTCGACATCACGGATGCGTTCGAGACGAAGGTGAAGATGCTGGAGTGTCACGCCAGCCAGCGCGAATGGCTGCGCCGGCATGGCGGCATCGACTTCGCCGAGTACATCGACACGATGGCAAAATTCCGCGGTTACCAGGCGGGCGTCAAGCGTGCCGAAGGCTTCGTCCCCGTCAAGAGCTGGGGCTGCCTGCGCACGCAGGGGGTGCTGCCGTGAGCGGCCGTCCTGATGGACGTGCTGGCGGACGTCCCGACGGACGCTTCTCCGGGCGTCGAGCGCTGGTGACCGGCGCCGGCACGGGACTCGGCAGGGCGATCGGCCTCCACCTCGCCAGCGAGGGCGCGGCCGTCGCGTTCCACTATTCGCACGACCCGGAGGGCGCGCGCGCCGCGGTCGATGCGGTGACGCAGGCCGGCGGCCACGCGGCCGCGTTCGGCGCCGACTTCGCCACGGTGGACGCGGTGCGCGAGCTTGCGCGCGAGGCCGAGTCGTTTCTCGGCGGCCTCGACATCCTGGTGAACAACGCCGGCATCACGATGAACCAGCCGTTCGATCGCGTGACGGTCGAGGAGTTCGACACGCTGTATCACGTCAACGTGCGGGCGATGTTCTTTCTCACGCAGGCCGTGCTGCCCGCGCTGCTGGCGTCGCCCGCCGCCGCCGTGATCAACATGTCGTCGATTCACGCGTTCGGCGGCCGGCCGGACTACTCCGTGTACGCGGGCACCAAGGGCGCGATCGCCGCGTTCACGCGACAGGTGGCCATCGAGCTGGCGCCGCGCGGCCTTCGCGTGAATGCCGTCGCGCCGGGCGCGGTGGAAGTGGAGAGCTATTCCCAGGCCGCGCCCGACTTCGACGCGGCGGTCATGGCGGGCACGATTCCCGCCGGTTTCCTGGGCCAGCCGATCGACGTCGCCCGTCTCGTCGCGTTCCTCGCGTCCGACGAGGCCCGCTACATCGTCGGGCAGACGCTCGTCATCGATGGCGGGACGACGGCCTGGTTTGCCTTCAACGACGATTTCAACAAGCCCGCCACCGGCGTGTGGGGCAAGGGCTATCTGCCAGGGAGATAGGCGTGCACGCCTCAGAAATTCAGGATTCATTCCAGTCCGACAAGGCGATCACCGATGTCATTCGCAGTCGCCTGCACGTGGCCGTGGTCTCCGACATTCTCGATGCCGTCGGCTATCGCCATCAGGCCATGCACCAGCGTCTCCGTCCGCTGCTGCCCGACCGCACCGCCTGCGGGTTCGTCGGCCGCGCGCGGACGTGCTTCTGGACGGAGACCGACAGCGTCCGCGAAGACGATCCGTACGGCCTGGAGATCGAAGCGATGGACTCGTTCGGCCGCGGCGACGTCATCGTCCATTCCACCGACGCGCACGGGCGCAGCGCGCCGTGGGGCGAGCTGATGACGACCGTCGCGATGCGCAACGGCGTCGTCGGCTGCGTCTGCGACAGCAACGTCCGCGATTGCCTGCGCATCATCGACATGGGATTCCCGGTCTACTGCGCCGGCATCAAGCCCGTCGACTCGAAAGGCCGCGGTATCGTCACGGCGTACGACGTGCCCGTGGAGTGCGGCGGCGTGATCGTGCGGCCGGGGGAGTTGATCTTCGCGGACTACGACGGGATCGTCGCGATTCCCACCGAGGTGGAGCAGCAGGTGATTGCGCTGGCGCTCGAAAAGCTCGGTCAGGAGAACGCCACGCGCCGGGAACTGGAGCAGGGGCAGACGCTGCGATACGCCTACAACAAGTACGGCGTCCTGTAGCGGCCGCGTCATCATGTCGCATCGCGTCCTCATCGCGGGGATCTATCACGAGACCCACACGTTTCTCGACGGCCTGACCGACGTCGACGACTTCCAGGCGCTTGCCGGCGACGATCTGTTGTCCGCGGCCGGCGACGCGTCACCGCTCGGCGGCGTGCTGGACTTCGCGCGCGACGCCCGCTGGGACGTCGTCCCCGCGATCGACATGCGCGCGATGCCGGGACCGCTCGTCGCCGACGGCGTCGTCGAGCGCTTCTGGCAGGTGGTGCACCTCGCGCTGCGGGAGGGTGGCCTCGAAGACGGGCGCATCGACGGCGTGCTGCTGGTGCTGCATGGCGCGATGGTGGCCGAGTCGTTCGACGATGTGGAAGGGGCGATCCTCGAACGCGTCTGGAACGCCTGCGGCGGCGGGGCGATTCCCGTGGTGGCGGTGCTGGACCTGCACGCGAATCTCAGCGCGCACATGGTGCGTCACTGTCATGGGCTGATCGCGTATCGTCAGAACCCGCATGCCGACGCGCGCGACGCGGCCATCGATGCCGCGCGCCTGCTCGATCGCCTGATGGAGACCGGCGAGCGGCCGGTCACGCTGTGGCATCAGACCGCGATCATGTGGCCGCCCACGGGGACCGGCACCGATGCCGATCCAATGAAGTCGCTGGAGGAGGCCGCGCGGGAGATCGAGCGCCGGCACGACGCGATCCTCGCCGTGAACGTGCTCGCCGGGTTCGCCTTCGCCGACACGCTCGACGCGGGCGTCAGCTTCTCGGCCACGACGACGGGCGATCCCGCGCAGGCGCAGGCACACCTGCAGGCGCTGGGGGAACTGGCCACCGCCGAGCGGGAGGCGGGCAATCAATGCGAGCGATCCGCGGCCGACGTCTTCGCGGACATCCGCGCGCGCCCGTTCGGCACGATCGTGATCGCCGAACCGTCCGACAACATCGGCGCGGGCGCGTCGGGCGCCGGCACCGGCCTGCTGCGCGTCTTCCTGGATCAGCAGATCGTGTGGGGACACGGCGGCAACGGCGCGGTCGTGACCATCAACGATCCCGAGGCCGTGCAGACGGTCCGTCGCCTCAGACCGGGCGACTCGATGATCGTGCCGATCGGTCGCAAGGCCACATTGCTGGATCCCGATCCCGTCGATCTCGACGTGACGCTGGTGTCGGTGAACCACGGCGCGTTCGAGCTGGAGGACCGGCAAAGCCACCTCGCGTCGATGTTCGGCAGCCGCATCGACATGGGACCGTGCGCCGTCGTCCGGCATCAGGGCATCCGCATTCTGCTGACCAGCCGGAAGACACCGCCGTTCGATCTGGGACAGTTGCGAAGTCAGGGCATCGAGCCGTCAGAGGCGTTCATCATCGGCGTGAAGGCCGCCGTCGCGCATCGGCGCGCCTACGACCGCATCGCCCGGACGAATTTCATCATCGCGACGCCCGGCCCCTGCGCCAGCAACCTTCGGGACTTTTCTTATCGGAAGGTCCGGCGGCCGATCTATCCGCTCGACCCGTAGGCCACGACCGATGAGGAGAAATGTGGACAGTCAAGGAGAGCTGAGAAGCGGGAGCACGGCCATCGACGCGATCGGACGTCGTCAGTTGATGGCCACCCTGCGCGCCTGCGGGCAGCAATTCGACGTGCAGGCGCTGGCCGATGGCAGTGAACTCCTGCTGCTGCGGCACGGCGGGCGCGTCCTCGGACTCTTCGCCGCCGGGCAGGACGAGAATTTCTTCTGGACCAACCCCGCGCTGCGGTCCGCGTCCTCCGCGGATGCGCTCCTGGCCGCGCCCCGCTGGCGGAACACCGGCGGCGACCGCACGTGGCTGGCGCCCGAGGTCTATCTCTTCTTCCCGAATTTTCCGGACCTGACGGTCTACGTGTGCCCGCCCGCGATGGATCCGGGCCATCACGAGCTGATCGCGGCAGCGGTGGACGGCCGATTGAGGCTTCGCGTCGTCGTCAACCGGTTTGTCGTCACGCACGTGCGGGCCCGCGTGTCGGCCGGCGTGGAGATCGTGAAGTCGTGGGCGCCGGCGTCGAATCCCGTGCGGACGCTGTCGAGCGCGCTGATGGACGACGTTGCTTATGCGGGCTACACACAGGCGACGTCCTTCGCTATCACCTCTCAGGAATCGGAAGACGAGGAAGACGACGACCCACGTCGCGCGGCGATTGGACTCTGGACGGTGGCGCAGTTCCCGCCGGGCGGGGAGTTCATCGTGCCGACATCGAACGCCTCGGTGACGCCGAAGGTGTTCTTCGGTGAAGTCTCGCCGTCCGAATTGCGGATCGCGGATCGCCTCGTCCGCTATCGCCCGACGACGGCTGGGATCCACAAACTGGGATTCCGCGCCGCGTCGCTCGACGTGCGCGCGTCGGCTCCGATCGGCCCTGGCAACACCGGCATGATTGGCTATGTCTATCCAAACGGCGACGCCTCGGCGCTCGTCGTGCGGCGTTTCCCCGTGGATCCAGCCGGCCTGTATGTCGACGTCGCCTGGCAGACGCCTGCGGACTTCGACGAGCCGGGCTCCGCGGCGCAGCTCTGTGCCATCGATCACCCTGACCTTGGTCGCTACGTCGAGATGGAGCATCACGCCCCCGCCTTGCCGCTGTTCACGCAGGGGCTATCGGATCGGGGCCTGCCGCGGCGCATGCACGAAACAAGTCAGCTTTGGGCCTTTCGTGGTCCCGAGCCGGCCATCCGCGTGATCGCGGATCATCTGCTCGGCGACTGATGGCGCTGCCGCTCAGCGCCACGCCGCGCATCGCGGTCGACGTGCGATGCGAGCTGGGCGAGAATCCGCTGTGGCACGCCGGAGACGCGTGCCTCTACTGGACGGACATCCCGGCCGGCCGCGTGTACCGCTCAGCAATCACCTCCAACCCTCCCGCGCACGCGCCGGCGGATGCCGATGCGGTTGCGTCCACGTCTGAAGCCGTGCCCGTCTTCGAAGGCGCCGTCGTTGGCGGTTTCACCCTGCAGACAGACGGCGCGCTGCTCCTGTTCATGGCGGACGGACGGATCGCGCGACTCCGCGCCGATGGCGTGCTCGTGCCGATCGTCGACGGTCTTCCGGAGGAGCGGGGCTCGCGGTTCAACGACGTGATTGCCGATCCCAGGGGACGCGTGTTCTGTGGCACGCTGCCGACGCCGGAGCGACCGGGACGCTTGTACCGGCTGGATGTCAAGGGTCAGCTACGGGTGGTGGTGGAGGGCGTCCGGTGCAGCAACGGCCTCGCGTTCTCGCGCGACCGCCGGCATCTCTATTACACGGACTCGCACGCCTACGCGATTCATCGGCTCGCCTACGACGAGGAGACGGGCGACGTCGGACCTCCGGAGCCGTTCATTCGCGCGGCCGAAGCCGACGGCTTCCCCGATGGGTTGACGCGCGACGCCGACGGCTGCCTCTGGTCCGCGCGCTGGGGCGGGCACTGCGTGATCCGCTACGATCCGGACGGCCGCGAAATGTCCCGCCTCCCGCTGCCCGTGCCACTCGTCACGAGCGTCACCTTCGGCGGCCCGGACCTGACGGACCTCTACATCACCACTGCCGTCGATGGGGCGGCCGCTGCGCACGAACCCGCCGGCGCGGTCTTCACGGTGAATCTCGGCATCCGCGGCGAGCCCGAATTCCGGTCGCGCGTCCTGCTCTGAACGACACCGGTCGCGCGGACGCTCACCGTCCTGCCGCGGGCAGCGCCGCTGCCGTCGCTCCTGTGGCCTCTGCCGGCGCCGCTGCGGGTGTCGTTGCCGGTGTCGTTGCGGGCTGCTTCGGCAGCCGGATCGTCAACACGAGGATCGCTTCCACCACCAGCACCGCCGCCAGCGTCAGCAGACCCGTGGTGTAGTCCTCGCTGATGCTGCGCAGCCGGCCCATGATGGTCGGTCCCGCCGCGCCGCCAAGGTTCCCCAGCGAGTTGATGAACGCGATCGCCGCCGCGGCGGCCGTCCCGCCGAGGAACAGCGGGGGAATCGCCCAGAACACGCTCAGGATCGACCGCTGTCCGAGCTGTGACAGCGTGAAGGCGCAGACGATCAGCAGCGTGCTGTCCTGGGAGAACGCCGCCAGCGTCAGGCCGATCGCGCCGGTCAGCGCGCAGGCGGCGACGTGCAGCTTCCGCTCGCGCGTGCGATCCGAGTGGCGTCCGATCACCACCATGCCGACGAGCGCGACGATGAACGGGATCATCGTGATGCCGCTCAGCCGCAGTCCTTCCAGGCCGGACACCTCGCTCAGGATCTTCGGCAGCCAGAGGAAGATGCCGTAGGTGACGAGATTGTTGAGGAAATAGATGGTCGAGAGCAGCCAGACCTTGCCGGTCAGCAGCGTCTTCAGGCCGTGGGCGGTCTGATGCGCCTGTCGCGCGAGGCGTTCCTGTTCGAGCTGGCGCGTCAGCCATTCCCGCTCGGCCGGCTTGAGCCAGTCTGCCTGCTCAGGCCGATCCGTCAGGCGCCAGAGGCACGCGACTCCGAGAATGACCGCCGGAACGCCTTCGATCAGGAACAGCCACTGCCAGCCGTGCAGCCCCAGCCAGCCGTCCAGCGCCAAGAGCGCTTCCGAGACGGGCGATCCGATGATCACCGCAACCGGAATGGCTGTCATGAACAGCGCGCCCGCGCGTGCGCGGTCCGCCGCGGGAATCCAGTAGGTGAGGTAGAGGATGATGCCGGGGAAGAAGCCGGCTTCCGCCAGCCCCAGCAGGACCCGCGAGACGTAGAAGCTCGTCTCGCCCTGCACGAACATCGTCCCCATCGACACCAGGCCCCAGACGACCATGATGCGGGCAATCCAGCGCCGCGCGCCGAACCGCTGCAGTAACAGATTGCTCGGGATTTCGAAGAGGAAATACCCGAGGAAGAACAGGCCCGCGCCGAAGCCGTAGGCCGCGTCCGACAGGCCGAGGTCCCGCTGGAGATCACGCGCGGCGAAGCCGACGTTCACCCGATCCAGATAGGCAACCACGTAACAACAGAAGATGAACGGGATCAGGCGCCCGATCACACGTTCGACGACCGCCGCGCCGGCGCGCTCATCTGCAGCCGTCACAACACGAACCGTCTGTTCGACTCCGGGCATGGTAGGCTAACCTCGACAGATTCGACCGGTAGGCTACCGTAGCACAAAATAGGAGGCGGATCTGGCACCGGGATCTAACGAGCACGACACGAGAGGTCAGCGTTGAAGCAAGACTCGGACGGCCTGCGCATCCGCGACATGCGCGTGCACGCGATTGCCATCGGAGACCCGCCGCTGCGCAGTTCGTACGGCCTGCACGCGCCCTTCGCGCTCCGCACGATCATCGAACTGGAAAGCGACGCCGGTGTCATCGGCATCAGCGAAGCGCACGGGGGCGACGCGAACGTCCAGCGGTTCGAGGCGTTGCGTTCGCGGATCGTCGGCGCGGATCCGTGGCGGCTGTGCGGCGCGCTCCTCGGGATGACAGACGACAGCGCTGGCGTCGGGGGCGATCGGTCGCAGACGCACCACGTGCCTGGCGAGAACGCGCTCGACGCATCGACGCGCGCGTATTCGGCGATCGAGATGGCCTGTCTCGATCTGATCGGCAAGTCGGTCGGCGTGCCGGTCTGCGATCTCCTCGGCGGACGTCTGCGCGACGAAGTCCCGTTCTCCGCCTACTTGTTCTACAAACACGCCGGTGGCGGCGGGAGCGCGACGGATCCGCGCGAGGACGAATACGGCGAGTGCCTGACGCCCGAGGCGATGGTGCGGCAGGCGCGGCAGATGGTGGCGAAGTACGGCTTTCAGTCGATCAAGCTGAAAGGCGGCGTGCTGGAGCCGGACGCCGAGATTGACACGATCCGCCAGCTCTATGCGGCGTTCGGGCCGTCGGTGCCGCTGCGGATCGATCCGAACTCGGCGTGGACGGTCGAGACGTCCGTCCGCGTTGGCCGCGCGCTCAAGACGGAACTGGCCGGCGAAGGCTATCTCGAAGATCCCGCGCCCGGCATGGACGGCATGGCGGCCGTGCGGCGCGCGCTGCTCGCGTCCGACGTCGCGACGCCGCTGGCAAGCAACGTCGCGGTGACGTGCTTCGCGGACCTGAAGCGCGCGGTCGCCGAGGATGCCGTCCAGATCGTGCTGTGCGATCCGCATTACTGGGGCGGCGTCCGCCAGATTCAGCATCTGTCGAAGATCTGCCGCACGTTCGGCCTCGGCCTGTCGATGCACTCGAACAGCCATCTCGGCGTGTCGCTGATGGCGATGGCGCATGCCGCGGCGGCGGCGCCGTTCCTGAATTACGCCTGCGACACACACTATCCCTGGCAGTCGGACGCGGACGAGGTCGTCGTGGGTGGACGCGTGCCGATCGTCAATGGCGCGGTCCGGTTGACGAACGCGCCGGGACTCGGCGTCGAGCTCGATCCGGATCGGCTGGCGCGCGGACGCGAGCGGCTGGCCACCTGCGGACTCCGCAATCGAGACGATGAGGCGGAGATGCGGAAGTATGTCGACCCGGCGTGGAAGAGGATCGTACCCCGATGGTGATTGCCCCCCAGGCTCTGCGTGCGAAGCTGCACGGCGTCATTGCGTTTCCGGTGACGCCGTTCACCCCGGATCTCTCGCTGGACCTCGCCGGCTTGCGCGGCAACCTGCGGTTCATCCTCCAACACCCGGTCTGCGCCATCGTCGCGGCGGGCGGCACGGGCGAGATCTACTCGTTGACGCCGGATGAATACGTCGACGTCGTGCGAACCACGATCGACGAAGTGGGCGGACGCGTCCCCGTGATTGCCGGCGCGGGCTTCAACCCTGCGATCGGCGCCGCGCTCGCGAAGCAGGCCGAGCGCGCCGGCGCGAGCGGCATCCTCGCGTTTCCGCCGTACTACCCGCACGCGGACGAAGACGGCGTGTTCGCGTACTACAAGGCGATTGCGGACGCGACGCCGCTCGGCCTGTTCATCTACAGCCGCGACTGGTTCCATCCGCGTCCGGCGCTGGTCGAGCGCCTGGCGGGGCTGCCGACGCTGATCGCCTGGAAGGACGGGCAGGCGGACGTGCGCCGGCTGCAGGCGATCATGGCACGCCTCGGCGACCGGCTGCACTGGATCGGCGGCGCGGGCGATGACATGGTGCCGGCGTACTACACGCTCGGCATCCGCACGTATACGTCGAGCATCTCGAACGTCGCGCCGCGGATGTCGGTGGACCTGCACGAGGCCGCGTCCGCGGGCGACGCCGTCCGCCTTCAGCGGCTGATGCAGGACGTCGTCCCGCTCTACGCGTTCCGCAGCCGCCGCCGCGGCTACGAAGTGTCCGTCATGAAGGAATTGATGCTGCTGCTCGGACTCGCGGGCGGACCGGTACGTCCCCCGCTGGAGAACCTGCGGCCGGAGGAGATCGAAGAGCTGCGAGCGATGCTGCCACGCTGGAAGGCGTAACGCCCGGGGAGGCCGAGCGAACTGGCGCGAGTCACTGTCAGTCGGACGATCGAGGAGAGAGACCATCATGATCCTACGGATCTGGCGCGGCCAGAGCAGCCGTGACAACGCTGACCGCTACGTGCAGCACGTGTCCCAGAAAGTCCTGCCCGCCCTCGCGGAGATCCCCGGCCATCGCGGCGCCACCGTCATTCGACGCGACGTCTCGGCGTCCGTCGAGTTCCTGGTGATCACGCGATGGGACTCGCTCGAGGCCATCCGCGCGTTCGCCGGTCCCAAGCCGGACGTCGCCGTCGTCGAGCCCGAAGCGCAGGCCGTCCTGTCGGATTACGACCGCTTTGTCCGGCACTACGAGGTTGCGTACGATTCCGAACCGGCCGAGACGTCTTGACGGCCGAAAATCCTTGCGACTGCGTCGAGTTTCCTCCGTCAAGACGGCTTGCCCCGCGGAGCGGGGCGCAGCAGACAGCAAGGCTAGCGAGGGCGGCTGCAGACGTTTCACGCTAGCGGGTTTGAGGCTCCGCCTCGCTAGCCCGGCGCGCACGGCCACGCGTCCGCGTCGAGCCGTGTCGCGTCCTCCCAGGCGCACGCGTACCGCCTACGTCGATCCGGCTGCCGTCGGGTCGCGCGGCGTTCGTCCGTCCATCAATTGCTGAAACACCGGTCCGAGAATCTCCACGAGCACCGCCGGCGGACACTCGGCCAACGCCGGAAGGCCGATGATCTGCCGCATGATCTGGACCCCGGCGACGAAGGCCAGCACGAGCGCGGCACGCTGAGGCGCGTGCTCGCCACGCAAGGCGTCCGTCAGGACGCGCTGATAGTGCGCGTCGATCTGCTCGCGTCCGATCGCGGCCGCACGAGCGCTCGACGCGGAATGCAGCATGATGCTGAAGCCGTCCAGCGGCGCGCCGCCCGCCGTCGTCAGATGGACGAGCGCGGCGGCCATCTCGTCACCCGCGGTTGACGATGTCAGCGTGCGCGGCGTCAGGATGATCGGCGCCGTCATGACGTCCGCCACCACGTCGGCAAACAGCCGTTCCTTCGATCCGAAATAGCGGTTGACCAGCATCGCGGTGACGCCCGCGCCCTCCGCAATCTCACGGACACCGACACCGTCATAGCCGGCCCGGGCGAACGCCTGCCGCGCCGAGGCGAGAATGGCCGCTTTCGTCGCGGCGGCATTGCGCGGCCGCGCGGGAGTGCTCTTCGCCTTGCCGGATGTCCGCCCGCGAAGTCTGCGTGTGTAGACTTTGGTCATGCGTCCGTAGTATACATCTGTAGACATAGCTGGAGACATCGAGCCGGCGAGCACGATTGGCGACCGGCCGCGTAGAACAGAGCAGAACAGGGCAGAGCAGGCAGCCATCAGGACGGATCATGAGCACAGTGCTGGTCACCGGCGGCTCGGGCTTCGTGGGGAGTCACGTCATTCTTCAACTGCTGACCGCGGGGCACCGCGTGCGCGCCACCGTGCGCTCGTTGAAACGCGAGGAGACGGTGCGGGCAATGGTGAGAGACGCCGGGGTGGATCCCGGCGACCGCCTCGCGTGCGTGGCCGCCGATCTGGAGCGCGACGAGGGCTGGGCGGAGGCGGTGGCAGGGTGCGAGTACGTGATCCACGTCGCGTCGCCCATGCCCGCCGCAGCGCCGAAGAATGAAGATGAACTGATCGTCCCGGCGCGAGACGGCGTCCTGCGCGTGCTCAAGGCCGCGCGCGATGCGCAGGTCAGGCGCGTCGTGCTCACGTCCTCGTGCGGCGCGATCTACTACGGCCATCCGCCCCGGACGACACCCTTCGACGAGACGGACTGGACCAACACGAAAGGCGAGATGAGCGCCTACGTCCGCTCGAAGGCCATCGCCGAGCGTGCCGCGTGGGATTTCATGGCGGCCGAAGGTGGAGCGCTCGAACTCTCGGTGATCAATCCCGCCGGGATCTTTGGCCCGGTGCTCGGGCGGGATTTCTCCTCGTCGATCGAACTGATCACGCGCCTGATGAACGGGATGCCTGGCTGTCCGCGGCTCTACTTCGGCGTCGTCGACGTGCGCGACGTGGCCGATCTGCATCTGCGTGCGATGACGGATCCCGCCGCGGTGGGCGAGCGCTTCATCGCCGTCTCGGGCGACATCATGTCGATGCGCGATATCGCGATGGTACTCAAGGCGCGACTCGGTGACGCCGCGAAGAAGGTGCCGACGCGACAACTTCCGAGTTGGCTCGTCCGCCTCGCCGCCCTGTTCGATCCCACCATGCGGCCCCTCGTGCCGCTGCTCGACAACACCCGCCGCGCGACGAGCGCGAAAGCGGAACGCGTACTCGGGTGGAAGCCGCGTCCTCGTGAAGACGCCATCGTCGCGACCGCCGAGAGCCTCCTGCGGTTCGGCATCGTCGCGCCGGCTGCCGCTAACTCGCGGCGACACCGTCGTCCGCAAGGCCGCTTGAGAGCGCGATCCGGTCATGAGCCGAATGAGCGAGTTTCAGGCACTGTCGGAGCGTCGGTTCTGGCAGGTACCGAGGCGATCGGGCAGGGATCGAACGCGACGGCGCGAAGCGCGATCTGTAATTGTTGCTATGTATTACGACGATGGATCAAGTCGCGTGAAGCTGTGTCATAGGGCGTGAAATTTCGTCACGCACGGGTCTCGATCCTTCTCACAAATGACTCGCCGGGGCGCGTGTGACGCGCCATTGGGTCGTTCGTGACCCATAGCGCCAGAGACGCACACTCTAATTGCAGACCTACATATTTCGGCGATGACTGGGTCATTGTTGACGCGGTCCGTCCTCGTGCGCGGCCCGCGTCCGTAGTTTGGCGTGCCTGACGTCGTGGCACTGCAGTTGCTCGAACGTCATCCCACAGAGCACACATCACGTTCACAACCGATTCCGATCTCCTGGGCGCTCCGGCGACCGGACGACAGCGTTCGCGCTGGAGGTGTGTCTGCTTGCGTGTGGGGTCCGGCCAGCGATCGATGGCCACGGCGCCGTCAGGTCGCCTCCCGCGCGCGCTTCTGCCGGACCGTCGTTCGGTCCCGGCGCCCGAGAGACCCGACAGGCGGCCAGGAACCGCCGGAGGATGCATGCAATGGCCCGAAAACCTGTGACCCCGACAGACGACGAGCAGCAGAAAGAAGCAGCGGGCACGGTCAGCCGACGAGGATTCCTGACGAACATCGGCGCCGGCGCGGCTGGCGCGGCGGGCGCGCTCGCCATTCAGCCGGCGGATGCCATCGCACAACTCGCGGAACCGCCGCCGGCGATGGGACATGGCACCACGCGGCCGGATCGTTTCAGCCGTCTGTTCAACCTGCCGCCGTTCGCCCAGGCGACGACGACGGTCAAGAACAAGCTGCTGGAACTCGGTCAGCTTGGCGGCATCCTCGACGCGCGCGATCCGTTGGAGATTGGCCCGATTCGGCTGATCACCGAGCCGCAGCTCAGCCCGAACAATCGTGACAACCCGGGGAACACGGCCGGCGTGACGTTTTTCGGGCAGTTTCTCGACCACGACATGACATTCGATGCAGCGTCACCGCTCGGCGTTCCGACGGTGCCGGGCAATTCACCGAATGAACGCACGCCCAGTTTCGACCTCGACACCGTGTACGGCGGCGGTCCCACGGCGAGTCCGCAGCTCTACAACTCGTCCGACCGCGCGAAGCTCAAGATCGAACATGGCGGCCTCTTCGAGGACCTGCCGCGGACGTCCGATGGCACGGCGATCATCGGCGACCCGCGCAACGACGAGAACATGATGATCTCGGGCCTCCATGCCGCGTTCATCCTGTTTCACAACCGCGTCGTGGACTACATCCGCGACTACGGGGCCGCGAGCCTGATGCAGGGCGCCGAGGCCGGCATGCCGATGGAAGAGACTGAATTCGAGGCGTTGTCGAGCACGACGTTTACCCAGGCCCGTCGTATCGTCACCTGGCATTACCACTGGATCATCCTGAATGAGTTCCTGCCGTTGATCGTCGGATCGACGCTGATGATCAACCTGCTGCACTTCGGCCGTCAGTTCTACCGACCGGTGCGCGGTCAGCAGAGCATTCCGGTGGAGTTTCAGGGCGCGGTCTACCGGTTCGGCCACAGCCTCGTGCGGCCGTCGTATCGCGCGAACCTGGCCGGCAACAACGGAGGAGGACCGTTCTTCGGGTTCATCTTCGATCCGGCGGGTGAGGGGCAGAGCGATCCGGTCGATCTGCGCGGCGGCGCGCGTGCGCCGCGACGGTTCATCGGCTGGCAGACGTTCTTCGATTTCGGCGGCGCGCAGACAACAAACGTGCGGAACAACAAGCGCGTCGACACGAAGATCTCGACGTCCTTGTTCAAGCTGCCGCTGGGCACGATTCCTGGCGGCGCGCCGCCGATCTCGCTGCCGCAGCGAAATCTGTTGCGGCATCTGACGTGGTCGCTGCCGTCCGGGCAGGCGATTGCGAACGCGATGGGGATCCAGCCGTTGACGACGAGCCAGTTGAGCGACTTCGCGCAGTTCGGCGTCGGCTTCGAGCGGAACACGCCGCTGTGGCCGTACATCCTGCGTGAAGCGGACGTGCTGGCGAACGGCCATCGCCTCGCCGGCATCGGCGGCCGCATCGTGGCCGAAGTGTTCGTCGGTCTCCTGCAGCTCGATAACAACGGCTATCTGACCGTCAACCCGAACTGGCGGCCGACGCTGCCGGCCCGTACGCCAGGCAATTTCACGGTGGTCGACCTGCTGACGTTCGCCGGTGTCGATCCGGCCAGCCGAGGTCAATAAGCGGTTCCACGCACGTACCTTTGTTCCAGTTGAGCCGGGCGATGCCCACCGTCGCCGGCTCTTTTTTTGTGTGCTGCGTGCCGGCGCGCGCGTCAACGCGCGTTTGCACCTCCAACCTTGTTTCCCCATACGGAACACGACGCCGGCTGCGAATGCGGGATGCGGCGGACACATATGCGGAGTAGCGCGCGCGGGCTGGAGCGCGTTGGGCGAAACGCGTATCATGCGCAGCATCATGGCCAGACGATCTGGATCTACCCTGCTCATCGCGAGCGTGTGGGCGGTCGCGCTGTTGATGCGTGCGGACGCGGCGGGGACCGCGCAGAGTCCTGCCGCGGCGCCCGCGACCCCAGCCCGTACGACCCCAGCCCGTACGACGCTGCCCCGGACGACGCTGCCCCGGACGACGCCAGCCCGCGCCGTGGGCACCGTGGCCTACGAGCAGCAGGTGCAGGCCATCTTCACCGCGAAGTGCATCGAGTGCCACAGCCAGGAGAAGCGGAAAGGCGGGTTGTCGCTGGCGACGTACGGCGACGCGCTCGAAGGCGGCCGCAGCGGCGCGTCGATTCGTCCGGGCCACAGCGCGAACAGCCTGCTGGTGCAGCGCCTGATGGGTGAGATCGAGCCGCAGATGCCGAAAGACGAGCCGCCGCTCGCGGACGCGGAGATGGCGCTGATCCGCCGCTGGATCGATGAAGGCGCGCGTCCGACGCCGACGTCCGCGCCCGCGCCGCCACCGTGGGAAGCGCCGTTGACGCTCGATCGTCCCGATCTACCGCGGACGGCCTGGCCCGCGTGGTCGCAGCCGCTCGACCGGCTCGTCTCCGCGTATCTCATTGAGGAAGGCGTGCGCGAGCCCGTGCTGGTCACCGACCTCCGATTCGCGCGGCGCGCGTATCTCGACATCTGGGGATTACCGCCGTCACCCGAGGAACTGCGCGCCTTCATCGCGGACCGCTCGCCGGACAAGCGCACGCGTCTCGCCGCCGCGCTCCTCGCCGACAGCCAGAAGTACGCCGATCACTGGATCTCGTTCTGGAACGATCTGCTCCGCAACGAGGATGGCGTCTCGTATTTCTCCGAAGAGGCTGGACGCAAGAGCATCACCGACTGGCTGCATCCCGCGTTGACCACGAACCTGCCGTACGACCGGTTCGTCGAGAAACTGCTGAACCCCAGCGCGCCCGGCGATCCCGAAGGGTTCCTGATCGGCGTCAACTGGCGTGGCGAGACCAGCGCCGCGGTGACGCCGTGGATGCAGGCGTCGCAGAACACCGCACAGGTGTTCCTCGGCGTCAATCTCAAGTGCAACGCCTGCCACGACAGCTTCATCAACAAGTGGAAACTGAAGGACGCGTACGCGCTCGCGGCGTTCTTCTCACCGGAACCGCGACTCCAGTTGTTCCGCTGCGACGTCGCCCGCGACCAGTACGCGGAACCGCAGTTTCTCTTTCCCACGCTGAACCGGACGCCATCATCCTCGTCTCTCGCGGACCGACGCGCGGCCGCGGCGGCGATCTTCACCGACCCGCGCAACGGCCGGCTCGCACGGACGCTCGTCAATCGTGTGTGGGAACGGCTCCTCGGCCGCGGCTTCGTGCCCGTGTCCGACGAGATGGACGGCGTCCCCTGGAGTCCCGCGGTCCTCGACTGGGTCGCCAGCGATTTCGCCACGCACAACGACGACCTCAAGCATCTGATCGCCACCATTGTTTCCTCGCGCGCCTACCAGATGCGCGCGGTGCCGCGCACCGGCCAGGAACCCGCACGGACGTACGCCTTCCGCGGTCCGGAGATCCGCCGCCTGACGGCGGAGCAGTTCGCGGACGCGATCGGCAGCATCACCGGCGAGTGGAGCGTGTCGGCCGGCCGTCCCGCCCCGCGTGCCACCGACCGGAAACCAACGGACTCGGATCCGGTGTCCACGGGCGTCTACGCGCGCGAGTGGCGGACGGCGTCCACTCGCTTCACCCGCGCGCTCGGTCGACCGATCCGCGATCAGGTGATCTCGGTTCGCGCGGCAGAGGCGACGACACTGCAGGGGTTGGAGCTGGTGAACGGCGAGCTGCTGACACGATGGCTGCAGCGCGGCGCTCGCCGGATGCTCGCGGAGTTGCCGCCGGACCCGCCGAGCCTGTTCAACGCGTTCGTCGGCGGCCGCTACGCGTCCGCACGTCCCTTCGATGTCGACATCTCCCGGTCGTCCCGCCTCTGGCTGATCGTGTCCGACACCGGGTCGAACGCGCCAGAAGTCGTCCAGCCAATCTGGGCCCAGGCCGAGCTCGTCGGCCCCGCCGGCGTCGTTCCTCTGTCGTCGCTCACACCCATCGACGCGACGGGACTTCGCTCGTCTACCGCCGGAGCGGACGCGAACGTGAACGCCGACGCCGGCGGCCCGGCCAGTCCCAGCCAGGCCCATTCCGGACAGGCCAGTTCCGGACAGGCGACTCCGGTGGCGGTGTCCACGCCGTCGCGTCTCGTGTACGACATCAGCGGCAAAGGCTTCACGCGGTTCCGCGGCGCAGGCGACGTGCAGAATCCACGCAGTGAGATCGGGTCGACGTTGAATCCGTCGCTGCGGTTCTTCGTCTTCGATGCGGAGCCGAACATGGATCGGCTGATTCCACCCGCGCCCGCGCCGCCGCTGCCGGCGGTGACCCCAGTGACGACAATCCGCGAGACGGTGGACCGCGTGTTTACGTCCGTGCTCCTCCGGTTGCCGACGCCCGCGGAGCGCCAGGTCGCCGAGGCCGCGCTCAGGGATCCGGCGCGTCCCGGCCGTCCGTCCGTGGATGGTCTCGCCGATCTGTTGTGGGCGGTGCTGATGAAACCCGAGTTCCAATTAATCTACTGACGGATTGCTCAAGGTCTTCTCATGCCTCTCTCGAATGACGACCTCGATGAACGGGCGTTGACGCCCGAAGAGCGCGCCATCTACGCTCGCGTCAGCCGCCGCGGGTTCGTGGGGACGACGGCCGCCGCGACGCTTGCCGCACTGGCCGGCCGCGAGCCGCATCTGCTCCACGCCGCACAGTCCGCGCCGTCCACGCAGCCAGGACAGATCCCCGTCCGGCCACACGCCACCGCCGACGCCGTCATCGTCCTCTGGATGGCCGGCGGCATGGCGCAGACGGAAACATTCGATCCCAAACGCTACACACCGTTCGCCCCAGGCGTCCGGATCGAGCAGGTGCTCAGCACGTTCCCCGCGATCGATACCGCGGTGGACAACATCAAGTTCACGCAAGGACTGGAACAGATCGCGAGCGTCATCGATCGCGGCGCCGTCATCCGCTCGTTCATGGCCGCGGATCTCGGCTTCATCCTCCATTCGCGCCACCAGTACCACTGGCACACGGGCTACGTCCCGCCGCAGCCAATGGCCATGCCGCACATCGGCTCGGTGATCGCGAAGACGCTCGGACCGAAGAATCCGACCGTGCCGGCGTTCATCGCCATCGGTCAGACCGTCGAGGGCGCGGGCGAAATCGCGACGCTGAAGGCCTTCCACACCGCCGGTTTCCTCGGCGCCGACCACGGGCCATTCCTGATCGTCGATCCCAACGACGCCGCGTCCGCCGTCCGTCCACCGAAAGAGCTGGGCACGCGCCGCTTCCAGAGCCGACGCGAGTTGTTCGAGAAGCTGCTCGCCCAGGAGCCCGTCCACCAGTACGGCAGCGACTTCCAACGCGAGTCGGTCGTCCGCTCGCTCGACGCGGCAGATCGGCTGCTAAGATCGCCGTCCGCCAAGGCGTTCGACCTGTCGCTCGAACCAAAAGCGTCCTTCGACGCCTACAACACCGGCCGCTTCGGACAAGGCTGCCTGCTGGCCCGCCGGCTCGTCGAGGCCGGCGCACGCTACGTCGAGGTGACGTCCGAATACATCCCGTTCGTGTATTGGGACACCCACGAGAACGGCCATCAGCGTGCCGCCGACATGAAGAAGTTGATCGATGCGCCGATCGCGCAACTCGTACGCGACCTGGAGCAACGTGGGTGGCTCGATCGCACGCTCATCGTCCTTGCCAGCGAGTTCGGGCGAGACGCCGTCACGGAAGGCAAGGTCGGCAAGGAGGTGAAGGATCAGGCGATCAACATCCCCGATGTGATGAGCGAGCCCAGGCACTACGGCATGCACCGCCACTTCACGGCGGCCGGGTCGCTGCTGATGTTCGGCGGCGGGATCAAGAAGGGCTTCGTCTACGGCCGGACGTCAGACGAGCGGCCGTGCACGACGATCGACAAGCCGCTGCCGGTCGAGGACCTGCACGCTACGATTTTTCACGCGCTCGGCATCCCGCCCGACGCCGCGTACGTGGTCGAGAAGCGGCCGGTCTACGTCACGAAGGACGGCATCGGCAAGCCGGCCAAAGAGCTGTTCGCCTGACGGTCACGCGCGAGTTCGTATGAAGAGCACACGGAGAACGTTTCTGAAGGACGCTCTGACAACGGCCGTTGCGTCGCCGGTGTTGTTGGGGATGCAGGACAAGGCGGGCGTGAAGGCGCCGGTCGTGGGGGAGGGCGCGTTCAGATATGAAGCGACGCACGACTGGGGTGAACTGCCGGCGCGGATCGCCTGGGGCAACACGCACGGTGTCGTCGAGGACGCGCAGGGGCACATCCATGTCCATCACACCGTCCACGCGACGAGCCAGAGCGCGGACACGATGGTGGTCTTCGATCGCCGCGGGCGGTTCGTGCGGTCGTGGGGAAAGGCGTTTCGCGGTGTCGCCCACGGGTTGCACCTGCGGCGCGAGGGGCGGGACGAGTACTTGTATCTGACCGTCAACGCCGCGGATCCGAAGTGGACGACGCAGCCGGCGACGCAGGCGGCCGTGGTGAAGACCACGCTGACGGGCGAGGTGGTGTGGACGATTCAGGGACCGCCGTCGGTCGACGCCTACAAGCCGGCGTCCGACGGTACGCCGGCGCGCTACAACCCGACGAACGTGGCCATCGCGCCGAACGGCGACGTCTACGTCGCGGACGGCTACGGATCCTATTTCATCAATCAGTACTCACCGAAGGGCGACTACATCCGTACGTTCGGCGGCAAAGGCGCGGCCGCCGGGCAACTGGCGGAACCACACGGCCTCTGGATCGATACGCGCCCGGAAACGCCCGTCCTCGTCGTTGCCGACCGCCGCAACCACCGGCTCCAACGGTTTACACTCGACGGCCGGTACGTCGACTTCATCGACAACTTCCGTTTGCCTTGCCACTTCGACGAACACCGCGGCCTCGTGGTGATCCCCGACCTGCACGGTCGCGTGACGCTCCTCGATCGCTCGAACACCATCGTCGCGCACCTCGGCGACTCGCACGCGTCCGACTGGGCGAACCCGTTGCGTCGCGAGCCGCGCGACAAGTTCATCCCGGGACAGTTCATCTGTCCGCACGGCGCCTGCTTTGACAACGACGGCAATATCTTTGTCGTCGAATGGGTCGAAGCCGGCCGCGTCACGAAGCTGCGGAAACTCTCCTGAGCTGGTGCTCAGTCGAACGTCAGCTTTGCGAGGCGGAAGTGTCGTTGCTCGGCGGGCGCGTCCTTGCAGAGTCCGCCGGTAGGCGATGGTTGATCGCCGTCATCGCTGAGGGCGTAGACCGTGGTTGACGATGGGGGTGCGAAGAGGGTTTCGGCGCCGAAGTTGTCGAAGGTGGAGCCGTCGACGCGGATGGGGGACTGCGTCGTGTCGCGCCAGCGGTAGACGACGAACTCGCCCTCGGTGATGGCCGGGCCGGCGACGATCAGGAAACCCAGGTCTTCCGAGATCCATTCGAGGCTGCGGATGCCGAGGCCACCGAGGTCGAGCTCGAAGACCTTGCCGAGCTGTGGTTTGGCGGATCCGTTCGCGAGCAGGGCCGTGGGATTCGTCAACTCCGCGACCAGCGCCTTGCCTTGCGGCAGCGGATTGCGGAATCCAATCAGCAGGCTGGTGCCGGACGCGGCGAGCCCTTCGATGTTCAGCGCGTCGCCGGACTCGGGGGCCTTCGACGCCGCATCCGTAAACCCGCGGCTCTCGAGCAGCGGCTCGATGAACCTGTCGAGCAGCTTCTTGTACGGCTTCCCCTCGGGCGTGACCGTGATCGTGCCGCCGGCCGTGCTGATGCGCGTGCCGAACAGCGTCTGGCGATCCGACCGCTTCTCGCCGCCTTTGTTTCGGGCGTGCGATCCGATCCAATAGACGACGTCGCCCAGCCGCGTGACGCCTTCGAGGTCCGCCTCGCGCTTCGCTTTCAGGAACGGCAGTGGCAGGCGCGCGATCGGAGACGGTTCGCCGATCTTGTACGCCCGCAAGATGTTGTCCTCATCGTTCGCGACCATGAACGTGTCCGGCCCGATGGCAATCGCCGCCGAGGCATCGCACATGTCCACGTACGGCGTCGGATCTGTCGTCAAGGTCGCGGACGTCAACGTGGCCGGACGTCCGGAAGGGGGATGTCCGGAAGGGCCCGCCGCGCCAAGCATCACGAGCGCGGCGCCCGCCGCGACCCGCACCATCCGCTCATGCCTGCTCGTCATGCGGTCTTCCTTTCCGCAGCCGATGCGCCCCGCCGGTTGCGCATCTCGTGAGATGGGGTCGGAGCAGCGCCCGCGTCGCGGCTCCGGTGGTTCACATGATTATGGCGCGAGACTGAACGTGCGCTTTCGCAGCTCAGCTCAGGACCCGGTCGCCCGACGGAGCTCGATGACCTGCAGGCCCGTGGACGTCGGGAGGCTTGCGGTCACCCGCAGGCCGGCCTGCCTGGCCAGATCGGCGTACTCGTCCAGCGTGCGTTCGCGCCCGTGGCCGAGAATCAGCATCCGCAGGTCCATCGCCGTGAAATCGCCGCGGTCTTCGTCCGGGCCGACGGTGCTCTCGATGACGGCGATGCGGCTGCCGGCGTGGCCGGCGTCGCGGCAGCGGCGGAGCGCGGTGACCGCCTGCGCGTCTTCCAGGAAGTGCAGGACGAATTTCAGGATGTAGACGTCCGCGCCCGCCGGCATGACCTCGAACAGATCGCCCGCGAGGACCTCGCACCGATCGCCGACGCCTTCCGCCGCTAACGTACGTTGCGCGGTGGCGGCGGTGGACGGCAACTCCAGGAGCGTACCGCGCGCCTGCGGATGCGCCTGCAGGAACGCGGCGAGCAGCGTGCCGGTGCCGCCGCCGATGTCGGCGACCAGGTGGACGTTTGTCCAGTCGAGGGCCTGAACGATGGCTGGCGCCTGCGCGCGCGACTGGGCGTCCATCACCGTGTCGTAGGACGCGGCGACGTCGGGCGGCAGCGTTGCCTTGTCGCAGCTGACGGGTGGATGCCCGTCGCGGACGGTCGCGAAGAGATCGAAGAAGGCGAGGTCCATCCGTCCGCCGAAGCCATCCAGATCGATCCAGCGCCGCGTCGCGCTGGGGTCGGCGTCCAGCAGGAGACGCGCGGTGTCCGTCAACGCGAAGCGACCGGGCGTCGGCTCGCGAAACACCTCGCGCGCCGTGAGATACCGCAGCACGCGCCACAGCGCCACGCGGTCCACGCCGGCGCGGCTGGCCAGCACGTCAATCCCGTCGTTGCCCTCGTCTATCAGATCGGCAATCCGCAGCGTGGCAACGACCCGCAAGGCCATCGGCGTGATGAGATCGAGCATGCGCCACAGCGCGCCGACGTCGCCCCGCACGGCCTCGCCGCTCGCGTCCATCCCGCTGGTGTCAGCGCTACCAGAATCTGTCTGCGTGTTCGTGCTGCCCGCGCCGTTCGTGTTCCGTTCCGCCATTTCCGTTCCCTCGCGTCCTGCTGAGCGGTCCCCCGCGTCCAGGCTGTCAGCATGAACCATTTGCCGCGGCGGCGTCTTGGACAAATGTTACCTGTCGCCTCCAGTGGCATGGCCGCGGCCGCGCGGACAGCAGTAGCGCGGCGCGTCCGTTTCGGTTAGAGTGACAAGGTCTCGTCAGCGGTTGCGTCCCCGCGCGAATTCATCATGTCGCGTACTCTGTCCGACGTTATCGCCAGCTACCGGTCCGACGCGCCGCTCGCGCACGCGTCCACCATCCCCGCCAATTGGTATACCGACCCCCGCGTGCTCGATCTCGAGCAGCGCACGGTCTTTTCCGCCTCGTGGCAGGTGGCCGGACGGGTCGATCAGCTTCAGCAGCCCGGGCAGTTCGTGAGCTGCGAAACTGCGTCCGGCGAGCCGATCGTGCTCGTCCGTGGCAGTGACCACGTCCTGCGCGGATTCTTCAATGTCTGCCGTCACCACGCGGCAGCCGTCGTTTCCGCGCCCGAAGGCGTCGCCGCCAACCTGCGGTGTCCGTATCACGGCTGGACGTATTCCCTCGAAGGCGCCTTGAAGGGGACGCCGGACTTCGCGGGTGTGTGCGATTTCGATCGCGCGTCCAACGGGCTGGTGCCCGTCGACGTCGACGTCTGGGAGCAGTGGGTCTTCGTCCGCGTCGAGCGCGAAGGACCGTCGCTGCGGGCGTTCCTGGGCGACGACCTGCTTGCGCGGGTTGCCGAGCATGGCGTCGACGGACTGCACTGGATGGACCGGCGGACGTACACGGTCGACTGCAACTGGAAGGTGTTCGTCGACAACTATCTGGACGGCGGTTACCACGTCCCGTACCTGCACAAGGCACTCGACAGCGTCCTCGACTACAGCACGTACACCATTGAGAACGGCACGCGCTTCTGCCTCCAGTCGAGCCCGATCGTGGCCGACGGCGCGGACCCGCAGGCCGGCGCGGTCCGCACGGGCGAGCGCGCGTGTTATTACTGGCTGTATCCGAATTTCATGATCAACTGGTACGCGGGGGCGATGGACACGAACCTCGTGATCCCCCGCGGGCCCGATCGCACGGATGTCATCTTCGATTTCTACTTCTCCGACGTCTCCGAGGCCGCCCGCGCCCACAATCTGGCCAGCATCGCCGTCAGCGAGCAGATCCAGGATGAAGACGTCGGCATCTGCGCGTCCGTGCAGCGTGGACTGAAATCGCGCGCCTACACCGCGGGCCGTCTCTCGGTCCGCCGCGAAGCGGGCGAGCACCTGTTCCACCGGTTGCTCCACTCCGATCTCCACGCAGGCCTGTAAGGACGCTTCGACGCGTGATACCCAATCGAAGCGGTCATCTCCTCCGTGTACTCGGTGTCGGCTTTGGCCTGTCCGTCGCTATCGGTAACACCGTCGGCGCCGGCATCTTCCGCGCTCCCGGCGAAGTCGCCGCGCACCTGCCCGACAGCCGCCTCTTCCTCGCCGCCTGGATCGTCGGCGGCCTCTACGCGTTCGTCGGCGCACTGCAGATCGCCGAATTGGGCACGATGCTGCCACGCTCGGGCGGACAGTATGTCTTCTCCCGTTACGCCCTCGGCGAGTACGCGGGCTTCGTCGTCGGCTGGAGCGACTGGCTCTCCACCTGCGGGTCCACCGCCGCCGTCGCCATCGTCATCGCCGAGTTCTCGAAGACGCTGTTCCCTGGTTCCAGCCAATACGGCGTGGCCCTCGGCGTCGCGCTCTCGGTCGGGATGGCCGCCGCGCAATGGCGCGGCATCCGGCAGGGCAACGTCGTCCAGAACGTCACGAGCGCGCTCAAAGCCATCGCCTTCGGCGCGTTGATTGCCGCCGCCTGGACATTGCCAAGCGCAACGCCGGTTGACGCGTCCAGCGATCTGATCGTCCCGACCGGCCTCGCCCTCGTGACGGCGTTCGTGCTCGCCCTGCAAGGCGTCCTCTACACGTACGACGGCTGGACGGGTGTCGTCTATTTCTCGGAAGAGGTCCGCGAGCCGAACACGAACATCCCGCGCGCGCTGTTCGTCAGCGTGCTGTCGATCACTGTGGTGTACGTGCTCGTCAACCTGGCGTTCCTCCACGTCCTGCCGGTGCAGGCGATCGCAGGCGAGCCGTTCGCCGCGGGCGCCGTTGCCAACGTCCTCTTCGGCGCGCGCGGCGACGGCGTCCTGCGCGTGATCACGATCGTGTCGATGTTGAGCGCCATCAACGCGTATCACCTGATGTCGAGCCGCGTGCTCTTCGCGATGAGCCGCGATGGACTCTTCAGCCGTCGCGGCGCCACCGTCAACGCGGGTGGCACGCCCACCGTTGCCCTTTTCCTCAGCACAGTCGTCTCTGTCCTCTTCATCCTATTCGGACGGACGTTCGAGAAGGTCATCACCGTCCTGGCCTTCTTCTTCATCGCCAACTACACGCTGTCCTTCATCTCGCTCGTCGTCCTGCGCCGCCGCGAACCGGACCGTCCGCGCCCGTACCGCGCCTGGGGGTATCCGTGGACGACGGCCCTTGCGCTGCTCGGATCACTCGCGTTCCTCATCGGCGCCATCGCCGGGGACACGCGGAACAGCCTCTACGCGCTGCTCCTGCTTGCCGCCAGCTACCCGTCCTTCCGGCTGCTCCGGCGCTGACGCCGCGCCGGCTGCGCACGCGGCGACCGTCGGGCCTGGGGACTCGCCTTATGCGCGCTCGTGGCCGTGCGCGTGCAGGACGACGACCGTGACGTCGTCCCGGCCGCGAGAGCAATCGCGGTAGAGAATGGCGGCGATGAGGGCCGGGTCGCGGGACCAGAGGCCGGGATAGTCCGCGGGGTTCCACTGTGACGTCAGCCCATCGGAGTGGAGGACCACCGTCGCGTGCCGAGGCAGTGGATAGCTGTATTCCTCGACGCGGTTGGCGATGTGCCCGGCGGTGCCGTTGCGCGAGATCATCGTGCGCCGCTGGAGGTCGGGCGTGACGATGACGCCGCTGATGTTGCCGAGGCCGGCGTAGCGCACGACGCTCCGGTCGGTATCGAGTTGCAGCACGGCCAGCGCCGCGCCGCGGGTCGGCCGCAGCGCCTCGTGGAGATCGGTGGCGTACGCGGTCGGCGTGCGCTCAAGTGGCGGGGCATCCGCGGCTGGCGCGTCGACCGGAGTGGTGGCGCCGGCTACAGTCGTGCGGACGTGATCGAATGCGTCAACCGCGGTGGACGCGGCTTCCGCGGCCGCCGGGCCGTGGCCGAGTCCATCGACCACGAGCAGCGTGATGTGTGCTGGATCGACGTGCGCGGCCCAGCCGTCGCCGCTGACGGATTCACCCTTGATGGCAACACTGATGGCGCCGATGGACACGGACGACCCCGATGCGCGCGACGCCACGTCCGCGCGTGCCGGGGCGCGGGACCATACACGCGCGAGGACGATCGTGCCCGTCCTCGCATGTGTCGCCCCGGCGCGAACCTGCGAGAAGATGTCGAACGCATCCGCCTGACGCACCACCGCGCCGAGGCCGAAACCCAGCGAGCCGGCGGTCGAATGGCCGTCGCGCAGCGCTTCCCTGATGTCCTGCAGGCCTGGGCCGCGGTCGATGGACAGGATCTCGATGCCGTGCGGTGCCGGGTCGCGCCCGACGCCCGTCCGGCCCGGCGACGCCGCGGGGCCCCGGGAACTGGCGTATGGATGCCGTCCGTGTGGACGTCCCGGTCCGTACAGCGGGTTCAGGAGGATCTGGCCGTCGCGCGCGTGCTTCGCCAGATTCGAGGCCAGCTCGGACACGATCAACGCCACGCGGCCGGCGCGTTCGTCCGTGAATCCGAACGACGCCGCCAGTGCCGCGGCCTCGCGCCGGGCGAACGCGACTTGCGATGGTTCGTGGATCTCGAAGACGCGGCTGGTCATCGCCACCGCGTGATGGTGACGCGCGTGCCCACGCCGACCCGAGATTCGATAGCGAACTCATTGGACAGCCGCTTCGCACCGCCGAGGCCGAGTCCCAGCCCTCCACTCGAGGTGTAGCCGTCCTTCAGCGCCTGTGCGATGTCCGGAATGCCGGCCCCTTCGTCCACGAACGTGAGACGCACGCCGTGGCGTCCGCCGTCCCGCAGGATCTCGAGCGTCATCTGACCGCCGCCGCCATGCTCCAGCGTGTTCCGCGCCAGCTCGCTGGCCGCCGTCACCAGCTTCGTCTGATCGACGAGGCTGAAGCCGTGCTCCACGGCGCATCGACGGACGGCCTGCCGCACGAGCACCACGTGCTCGGACGCGCGGATCGGCTGTTCCTCGCTATATTCAATGGTCATCAGCGCGTCCGCGTCCGGCCAGCTCCATCTTGAGCATCTGCATGCCGCGTTCGACGTTCAACGCGGTGCGCACGCCTTTGAGCGACAAGCCGAGCTCGACGAGGGTGATGGCGACCGCGGGCCGCATGCCGACAACCACGGTTTCGGCGTCGAGGACGCGTGACATCGCCGCGATGTTCGCCAGCATGCGGCCGATGAACGAGTCCACCATCTCCAACGCCGAAATGTCGATGAGGACGGCTTTGGCGCGATCGGTCACGATCCGCTCGGTCAGATCGTCCTGCAGCGTCATGGCCAGGCGATCGTGCATGTCGACCTGGATCGTGACCAGCAGGAAGCTCCCCATCTTCAGGATCGGGATGCGTTCCACGGGGTCTCCTCATCGTCGTTCTTGGGAGGACGGCCGCCGCCGGGCGACGGCGCGCGCTGGACGGACAGGCCGAGGCGCTTCAGGGCGATGGCGAACGCATCGGCCAGCGTAGCCTTCGTCGTGATGTCGCCGAGATCGACGCCGAGATGGACGATGGTCTGCGCGATCTGTGGACGGATGCCGCTCAGGATGCAATCGGCGCCCATCAGCCGGGCCGCGGCGACGGTCTTCAGGAGGTGCTGAGCCGTCACGGTGTCAACCGTCGGCACACCGGTGATGTCGATCACCGCGAGCGACGCGCCGGTGGCGACGACACGCTCGAGCAGGTTCTCCATGACGACCTGCGTGCGCGCGCTGTCGAGGGTGCCGATCAGCGGCAACGCGAGGACGCCTTCCCAGAGCGTGACAACCGGCGTTGACAGCTCCAGCATCTCTTCCTGCTGGCGTGCGATGACCTGCTCGCGTCCACGCTGGTACGCTTCGGTCGTGTGGAGGCCGAGGCGATCGAGGATCAGTGTGACGCTCCACAGCGCGTCGGCCAGGCCGTCGGCGTCGGCGCCGAGCCGCGTCCGCAGCCGCGTAAACACCGGTTGCTTGAGGGAGAACACGAACATGGCCGTTTCGGCCGGCGTGTACCCTTGCCGTGCGCGTCCGACCGACAGTTCGTCGAGGAAGCGCCGGACGTCGTTGAAGTTCGTGCTGGAGACCTCCAGGTCACCCCGGCGGAGGGCCGTCGTCAAGGCGGTCAGGAAGCTCCGCGACTGTTCGCGCAGTTCGTTGCGGCTCGCCCGCTCGCTGCGCGTGCTGGTCGCCGCCTGCTGTTCGAGCCAGTCTTCCAGGATGCCTGCTTCGTGCTCACTCAGCACGTCACTGATAACGTTGGTCGGGGCCATGTCCTTCCTCGTACGGTGAACGGAACAGAGACGACGCGCGCGGTCGTGGACGCACGACTACGATGGTTGCGATGGAGCTGTCGATGATGGAGGAGCGCTTTCGACCGTGAGCGGTGACGCCGTTCGGCGGGGCAGCGTCAACGTGAGGGTGGCGCCGTGGTTCAAGCCGGGACTGGCAGCGGTCAGCGTTCCGCCGTGGAACTGCACCAGCTCGTTCGCGATGGCCAGACCGAGGCCGAGTCCGGGATCCTGCGCCGTGGTGCCGCGTCCGGCGCGGCGGAACCGCTCGAACATGCGCGGCAGGAACTCCGGGCTGATGCCGCGGCCGGAGTCCGCGATCTCGATCACCGCCTGGGCCGGATCTGTCTGCGCGCGGACGTGGACCTGTCCGCCGGCCGGCGTGAATTTGATGGCGTTGGACAGCAGGTTCCACAAGACCTGCTGCAGCCGCGTCCAGTCGCCGCGGATCTCGAAGTCGGGCTCGATCGGCAGGTCCGCCGTCAGCGTGACGCCCTTGGCGTCGGCGGTGGGGCCGGCGGAGTCGATGGCGGCCGCGATGAGCGGCGCGAGGGCGACGATCCCCCACGTCAGACGGAGCTGACCGAGCTCGATGCGTGAGATGTCGAGGAGGTCGTCGATCAACGCGGCCTGTGCCTTGGCGTTGCGCTCGATGACTTCGACCGCGCGACGTCGTCCTTCCTCGTCCAGCGCGTGATTGCGGAGCAGCGCGGTCCAGCCGACGATCGCGTGCAGCGGCGTCCGCAGTTCGTGCGACAGCGTGGCGAGAAAATCGTCCTTGACCTGGTTCGCCGCCTCGGCTTCCGCCCGCGCCGCCTGTTCGAGCGCGACGGACTGCTGCAGCGCCCGTTCCGCGCGGCTCAGACGCAGCAGCGCGCGGGTCGTCGCGAGCAGGACGGCGGTGGCAGCCGGTTCCGTCAGATACGCGTCGGCGCCGGCGTCGAGCCCGCGCGCCTGATCGTCCTCGGACACGCTGCTCGCCGACATCTGCAGGACCATCACGCCGTGCAGCGCCTCATTCTGTTTGATCTGCTGTCCGAACTGGATGCCATCGCCGTCGGGCAGATTGACGTCCAGCACGACGACCTCTGGCCGCATTTCCTGCAGGATGACCCGGGCCTCCTCCAGCCGGCCGGCCTCGAACACCGTATGTCCGGCCGCCCGCAGGATGCGGATGCGTGCGAAGCGTGCGCTCGGGTCATCGTCGACGACCAGCAGCCGGCCCACGAGCGCATTAACCATGCATGGCTCCGGCGCCCGCGCGCGACAGGATTCGCGACAGCGTCTGGTCGATCAGTTCCTGTGTCAACGCGTGTTTCGAGACGGTGGCCGTCGCGAGCGCCGCGGCCTGGACGACGGCTGGATCGTCCGCGGGCGCGGACGTGATCAGCACGACCGGAATCGCGCTCGTGGCGGGATCGAGCTTGAGGCGGCGCATGACCTCCGCGCCATCGATGTCCGGCAGGACCAGATCGAGCAGGATGAGACGGGGATGCGTGCTGCGGGCGCGCTCCAGTCCTTCCTCGCCACTCGTCGCCTCGGTCAGCGCGTAGCGCGCGCGATCGAGCATCTGGCTCAGGATGTAGCGCATCGCGGGCTGATCGTCCACGATCAGGACGCGCGTCAGCAACTTGGAGGCGCTGGTCAGTTCTTCCAGCGCGTCGAGCAGCCACTGCCGCTCCACGGGCTTGACGGCGTACCGGTCCGCTCCCAGCGACAGGCCCTTTCGCACATCGTCGATCGAGCTGATGACGATGATGGGGATGTCACAGGTGTCCGGCGCCTGCTTGACCTGCGCCAGGAAGTCCCAGGCTTCTGCGTCGTTCATGACGATATCGAGAATCAGCGCCCTCGGACGGATCCGCGTCAGCCCTTCCCGGGCTTCGGCGATGGTACGCGCCGGGAAGAGCTGAAAGGCCGATCCCTTCAGGATTTTTTCGTAATAGAGCTGGGATTCGAACGCATCCTCCACGACCAGCAGCGGACAGCGCGTGGGATCGAGCGTCCAGTGGACCGCTGACGAGGCGACGGGGCCGCCCCGATAACGGATCGGCAGGCTGGCGCGGAACGTCGATCCCACGCCGGGCGTGCTCTCGACGGACAGCGTGCCGCCGAGCAGCTCCGCGAGCCGCCTGGAGAGCGGCAGGCCGAGGCCCGTGCCCTTGAACTTGCGTTGCAGGTGATGCTCGACCTGCGCGAATTCGTCGAAGATGCGCTCGATGTCGTTCGAGCCGATCCCGATGCCGGTGTCCTCGACTTCGAAGACGATCGTTTCATGCGTCGGATCGAGCACGGCCCGCACGATGACCTGTCCCTGCTCGGTGTACTTCAACGCGTTCGAGATGAAGTTGCGCAGGATCTGCGACACCTTGCCCTCGTCGCTGTGCATGATCGGCAGGCCGACCGGCTCCTCGAAGACGAGCGCGACGGACTGGTTCATGAGGAGCGGACGCAGCATGCCGCGCAGCGCGCCGAACAGGCTGGCGACGTCGAATTCGGCGGGGCGCACGACGGTCTTGCCGGCTTCGACCTTGGCGAGGTCGAGCAGGTCGTTGACCAGGTCCGACAATTGCTCCGCGGCGCGGCGGATGTGCTGCACTTCGGGTTCCGGCCGCTCGTGGCGTTCGAGCAGGCTGGTGAGCGCGAGGATGGCGTTCACCGGCGTCCGGAATTCGTGCGTCATGTTCGACAGGAATCGAGACTTCATCTCGTCGGCGCGGCGCAGGTGATCGGCGCGCTCGTCGAGCTCGGCGTACAGCGCGACGACGCCGCGATTGGTGTCCTCGAGCTCGCGATTGAGCCGGACGAGTTCCTCCTGGCGGCGGCCCAGTTCGTCGAGCGCGCGCATCAGTTGCTGGTTCTGCGTCTGGATCTCCTCGACGAGGCCGGCGGGCCGGCGTTCGGCGAGGTCGTGCGTGAGCTGGGCCCGCGCCGAGGCACCGAGAAAGGGCGCGCGCCGCGGCAGGAACTTGGTGAGGACCACCGTCGTGCCGGTCGCGGAGGAGTCGATCTGAAAGCGATCCATCAGGCGGCGGGCGCCCACGAGGCCGATGCCCATGCCGGTCGTGGACCGATAGCGGCCGGCGAGGATGTCGTCCAGATTGGCGATGCCGGGACCGGTGTCGCTGATGGTGATCACGTACAGTTGCGGCGGTGTGTCGCCGGTCAACCGGAACCCGACGCGTCCGGAGCCGGTATAGCGGAAGGCGTTACGGGCGATCTCGGAGACGGCGGTGGAAATGCGCGTCTGTTCCGAGGCTTCGAATCCGAGGAGAACGGCAATCTGCCCCGCGCGCTGCCGGGCCGTCACCACGTCTTGTTCGTGCCGAATGCCTAGCGTAAGGAGCGGGACTTCCACAGTAACCTGCGCCCGCCAACTCTATAGCAACGCTATGGGCAAGTCTAGACGCTCAATCCGCGGAAACACGAGGACCTGCGTGTCAGCGGCACGCACGTTTCGACCGATGATCCGTTCACGATCGAGACGGAGCGGCGAGCGCCGCTCCGCGGGCGGACGTGAGGAGCGTCCCGAAGCTGACGTGACTCGGACGTTGTCAGATCGCGGCATCCCGGCGGGACGTCAGCGTCCGGCGATCAGGCGTGTGCCGCAATCGATACAGAACACGGACTGCTGTCGCCGCGCGAGCGCGTGTTGGTCTTCGCTGCACGACGTCACGTGGAAACGGCTGTTCACCACGTCGCCGCATTGCGGACAGTGGCCGACTGGCGCGTCGGAGCGGCGGTGATTCAAATTCGGACACGGATTGGGTCGGCGGATGGCGGTGGTCATAAGTGCGCGCTGGAATCTGAGACAGAGACAGATGATGACACAGTCGCGAGCGTATGGGGCGACACGTAGGGGCGCGCTCGTAACGGTACCGCGAGGTCGGGCATGGGTGCGCCGACGAACAGGCGCCGGCACGGCCGCGCGAGCCATCGCGCCCACCGCGCGGAGCGTGCGGCCCTCGCGCTGTCCGTGGCGATGCCCGTGTTGGCATACATCTGCCGATACAGCTTCGAAATCAGCACGAAGGCGAGCCGGCTCCTCCAGGAGCGGACGCACGTCGCGCGTTCACGGATCCGCGAGAGGCGATAGAAGCGATCCCAGGTCTGCTGCGTACGCTGGCGGATTTCGCTGGCGGACATCAGCGGATGCGGCGCGTAGACTTTCGGCCGGAGGGCCGGCGGAATCAGCCAGTAGCGGGTCAGCGGGACGCTGCCCACCCTGGCCGGTTCCGCGTCGCGTTCCCAGCGGGCGAAGTCCAGCGTTCCGGGGAACGGGGTGAGCATGACGAACTGCGCGAACGCCACGCCCGCGCGCTGCGCGAGGTCGGCGGTCGCCGGGAAGGTGTCCGGCCGATCGGTCGGCAGGCCGAAGATGAACGAGCCGAGCACCCGGATGTCGTGATCCTGGAACACCCGCAGCCGGGCGACGAGCGTGTCGCCGGAGGCGTTGAAGGGCTTGTGGACGGCTTTCAGCCCTTCCGGCGTCACCGTTTCGACGCCGACCAGCGCGCCGCGAATGCGCGCGCGGCGCATCGCCGCCAGGTAGGCGGGGTCTTCGGCGGCTTCCATGGTGACTTGAGTGTAGAACACCATGTCGTCCGGCAGGTCCGCCAAGCGCGTCATGAGATCGAAGCGGTCTTCGCGGATGGCTTCGAGCTCATGGAGACGGGCCGGATTCGCCCGCCGCGCCGCGGTCGCGAGGTCGTCCAGCGTGACCGGATAGAAGTTGTCGTCCGCGAGCAGGATGAACCGGAAGCCGCGGCGGCGCAGCGCCACGATCTCTTCGATCACCGCGTCGTTCGCGCGCGTGCGCGGCTGCTGGCCGTCGGTGCGCCAGACGGAGCAGAAGGAACAGTGCTTCGGGCACCCGCGGAGCGTCTGCACCGATCCCCACATGTAGCTGTCGGGCGGCAGCAGATCCCAGCGGCCGGCCACGAAGGACGCGCCCGGAATCCGGCCCGCGTCGTAGACCGGCGCCGGGCGCCCGGCCGCGCAGTCGGCCAGGACCGCGGACCAGATGATGTCGCCGTCACCCCGGACCACCGCGTGCGCGCCGCCTTCGACGCGCGCTTCGTCCGGATACAGCGTTGCGTGGATGCCGCCAAAGACGACGAACGCGCCGCGCGCCCGCGCGAGCCGTCCGACCGCATAGCCGCGATGCGCGTTGCCCGTGTGGATGCCGATGCCGACCACGTCACCCGGGTCGATGACGTCCGGATCGACCTGATGAAGGGTCTCGTCGATGACGTGGGGATCGCCGTACGCGGATGGCGTCGCCGCGGCGAGCACATAAAGCCAGCGCGGCGTGATCACGGCGATGCCGAACGAAACGTCACTTGGATTGATCAAGTGTACGCGCATGGCGTGCCGCCTTTCTCGGAACGCACGACCGTCCGCCGCCGGAGCGCGCGGTCGTCATCTCCGTTGGAGTCGTGCGTCCTCGTTCGCCCGTACGGCGGACTCCGGAGCGCCGTGCAGGTCCAGCCAGCGCAGCAGAGTGCTGATGCGTCCGCGCGCCAGTGCGACGCTCGTGTCCGCCGCGCCGTAGTACAGGTTGATGCCGTCGCCATCCTCGTCGATCGTGTACCCACACGGGAACGCCACGTTGCCGACGGCGCCCTCGCGCTCGTATTCGGCTTCGGGGCCGAACACCCACGCGTCGCCGCGCAGCAGGCACTGATCCGGCCGATCGTGATCCAGCAGCGCAAGCCCCAGCCGGTACAGCGCGCCGTCCGCCGTGCGTCGGACGCCGTGCTAGAGCATCAACCATCCGCGTGACGTCTCGATGAGCGGCGGCGACAGCCCGATCTTGTTCGCGTCCCACCACGCGCCGCGACGCGCCTGGAGCACCAGCTTGTGACCACCCCAGTTGCGGAGGTCAGGTGAGTAGGAGATCCAGATGTGGGCGCCGCGATCCGTGACCGGCCGGTGGATGAGCGCGAAGTTGCCGTCGATCCGTCGCGGCAGCATGGCGGCGTCCTTGTCGTCCGGCTGCATCACCAGCCCGTACCGCTCGAACGTGCGGAAGTCTTCGGTCGCGGCCAGCGCCACACCCGGTCCGCCCTGGCTGAACGCGGTGTAGGCAATGACGTATTTCCCGAGCTCTTCGACGAACGTGATCCGCGGATCTTCGATGCCCCAGATCTCTTCCGGATAGCGATCCGGATCGGCGCGCAGCGTCGGTTCGGCATCGATGATCCAGCCGTCGACGCCGTTGGCGGATCGCGCCGCGCACAGGTGCGAGTGTCCGCGCCGATCCTCCACGCGGCAGAGCAGCAGCGTGGTGCCGTCCGCCAATCGCGTCGCGCCGGCGTTGAACACCGTGTGCGCCGGATACGGCCAGTCCGCGGCTGTCAGGATCGGGTTGCCTGCGTGTCGCTCGAACAAGATCTCATACCGCTGAATGTTCATGTCGCGTCGTTCTCTCCCGGGACACCAGCACGTCGGGCCGATCGGCCGCACGCATATCGATCAGCGCAAGCAGGAAGGAGAGCGTCGACTCGGCGCCCTGGTTCTGGTTCGCCCGCTCCGCATGAAGCCCATCGCGACAGCCGCCGGTGGACGGGTCGTAGAGCGATTGGGGCAGGTGGTTCTCGCCGAGGAACCAGTTGAAGGCGAACTGCGCGTGCTGGGCCCAGCACGGATGCCCGTCGAGGCGCTGCGCGTCCAGACAGGCCGACACCATCGCGCAGGCTTCCACCGGTTGCTGATCGAAGGCCGCGAGCGCCTCGTCCCGCTGATAGAAGCCGTTCGATCCAATCGGGGCAAAGGCGCCAGAGGGCGACCGCTGGAGCGACGCCAGCCAGTCGAGCGATCGCAGCCCGGCTTCTTTCATGTCGTCGCGTTCCATCCAGGCCCCGGAGACACTCAAGGCCTGGGACAGGTGCGCGTTGCTGTACGTCACCCGATCTTCGAACCACTCCCACTCCGGTTGACGCGCGCGCCGGAACAGGTCGAGCAGCCGTTCCGCCATCGTCCTGCCGATCGCCTGCACACGCCGGTCGCCGCCGAACGCCCGCAGGTATTCGTCGATCCCCAGCAGCGCGAAGGCCCATGCACGCGGACTCGTGAAGTCCAGCACCGCCGGCAGGGCGGCGTGAAACAGGTCGCCGGCCAGCGTCTGCCGGCCTGGGTTGGTCGCACGTCCAACCACGGCGCCGAGCGCCCAGAGGGCGCGGCCGTGGCTGTCCTCCGACCCAGAGTCTTCCAGCCACTCGCGCGTGTAGGCCAGGAAGTTCCTGAACCGGCCAGCGTCCGTGTTGAACGCATGGTTCACGAACGCGAGATACCGCGTCGCGAGCGCGCGCACGCCAGGACCATCGTCCGTGCCCGCATCTTCCTCGCCATCAAGAGCAGCGCCCGCGCGTTGTCGTCGATGCAGTAGCCTTCCGAGTACCGAGGCACGCAGAAGGCGGCATGCTGCAGCATGCCCGTGTCGTCCGTCATCAAGCGAAGATGTTCGAGACTGACCTCGGGCAGGCCCAGCGGCTGCGCGGCGAGCGTCCGCGCCTGGAACGACGTCCGCCGGCGGTCCGCATGCTCCTGCCGCGCGCGATCGAAGGTGTCGAGATAGCGATCCGCGACCGCGGGCCAGGTCATGTCGCGTCCATGCGCGGCGGCCCGCGCACTCAGAGCGAGCCGCTTCGGCTCGTCACTCAAGAGGTCGATCACTTCGCGGGCGATCGCACCCGGGTCGCGCCACGGCACGAGGATGCCGCGGTCGTCCGCGAGCACCTCCTTGGCGTACCGGTACGGCGTCGAGATGACGGCCTTCCCGGCGCCGACGGCGTAGGCCAGCGTGCCGGAGGTGATCTGTTCGGGCTGAAGATAGGGCGTGATGTAGATGTCCGCCGCCGCCAGGAATTCCGTCAACTCGCCCTGGCTGACGAAGCGGTTGTGAAAGATGAGATTGCCGTCGACGCCCAACGCCCGCGCCCGATGTTCGAGCATCAGACGGTAGCTCTCGCCGTCGCGGTCCTTGACGTGCGGATGCGTGGCGCCGAGCACGATATAGACGCAGCGCGGGAAGCGCGCAAGGATGGCCGGCAGCGCGTCGATCACGTGCTCGATGCCTTTGTCCGGCGACAACAGACCCAACGTCAGGATGACCGATCGGCCCTCGACACCCAGACGATCCTTGCTGCCGATGGAGGAGGCCACCGGAGGGATGCCGTGCGGGATCAGATCGATCTTGCCGGCCGGGACGCCGTAGACCGTGCGCAGCAGCGACGCGCCATGCGCGCTCATCACGACGACGCGATCCGACAACTTGGCGATCTCTTCGATCGCGGCTTTGTGCAGGACCGACGGTTCGCCCAGGATCGTGTGCAGCGTCGTCACCACCGGCATCCGCAGTTCCCGCAGGAGGACGAGCACATGCGCGCCGACCTTGCCGCCGAAGATGCCGTACTCGTGCTGCACGGACAGGACGTCTGCGTTGTTGACGTTCAGGAAGTCCGCGGCGCGCCTGTACGACAAGATGTCGCCTTCGGCAATCTCGAACCGCACGCGTGACGAATAGGCGTGCCGCCTGCCGCCATCATTCATCGCGACGACGAAGCAGTCGAGATCGCGGCCCTGCGCCGCGAGCGCATCGCTCAGATGCGTCGTGAACGTGGCAATTCCGCACTGGCGGGGCAGGTGGTTCCCCAGGACGGCGACTCTGCGTAAGGTGTCCGACTCGTTGACGTGGTCCATAGTTTTCTTCAGCCGAGCAAGTGATCCTCCGGTTCCCGGGCGCGCGTCAGCGGCGCGACCCGGACGGACCGGCGGAGAGAGTGAGCTGTTCCTGCAGCCCTGGGTGACGTCGCCGCGCGGCATGCACGCTCACGTCCGCGGGCCAGGCAGACGCCTCGTGAGGGGCGAGCCTTGGCATCAGGACCAGCGTGGCGGGAGCGGCGAAGGCCGCGGCGCGAGAGACGCGATCAATGGCGAGCTGAGCGTGTATCCGGCGTCCTGTCCTGCGGGCGACGCGGCGTGAACACGCGAGAGGCGGCTCCGTGCGGATCAACGGTCATCTCTTTTGGGCCAACGTCGTGATTCGACGGATATCGAGTCCGCCGACGTCGCACCAGTACTGCAGCATGGGCGAGCCTGCCAGGAACTCGCGCGCGCTGGCTTGATGTTCGAGCAGTCCTTGATGATTGCGCAGATCTCTCAAGGCCTGGATGATCACGCGCGTGGCCAGCGAGTGCTGCCATCGTGTCGTGACGCCGTGGTCGAGCGGCAACGTTGAGCGTCGCATGATGGCCTTCATCCCGCGAGTCCTGACGAAGGTTTTCCGAGAGTCATCCCGTAAAGACGCTGCCCGAGCAGGAACAGAAAAGCCAGCGCGCCAGCGGGGATGGCCAGGGGCAGCAGCAGGACCAGCAGGACTAGCCATCCAGCGTCTTCGAGCAACTCGCGGATTCGCACGGTCGATGATCTTTCTCACGGCTCACGCACCTTCACCTCGCGCATACGCGGATTGCGATGCGTCAAGGCTGTTGGTCCGCCGCCGGCAAGCACCGACGGCATGTGTCCCGCTCAGCGTAGAGGATGCCGGAACGCCTGTCTGTGCAGTTGTGAACAGGGCGCTCGCGCGGCACTGGCGCCAGGTCCCGCGAGCGCGCGAGGCCGGAACGCGAGATGCCGGACGTGCCCACCGGCGTTGCCTTGAGGCTGATTCCGTGCCGGTATACGATAGGTCATCACATCGTCGGCCGGCCCGTTCGCTCTGACGTGCAGCGCGTCACCCGTCCGTCCGGCATCCGGCAGGCCACGCGGGTTACCACGGGACGCGTCTGGCTGACCTTACGCTCGTCCCTGGACATTACTCATGGCCGCCACGAAGCGAGTCCGTCAGTTCGACGCGCAGGCGTGTCTCGACTCGAGCGGCGTCTCGCGAAAGACCGTCGAGTTCCGCCCAAACGCGGTCATTTATCGCCAAGGTGACTCGGCCAACGCCGTCATGTACGTGCAGTCCGGCCGGGTCAAGCTGTCCGTGGTCTCCACCGCGGGCAAGGAGGCCGTCATCGGCGTGCTCGGGCGAGGCGATTTCTTTGGCGAGGGCTGTCTCGCGGGTCAGGCCGTCCGGATGGGATCCGTCACCGCGATGGTCAGGTCGACCGTGCTGGTGATCGAGAAGAAGAAGATGCTGCGCCTGCTGCACGAGCAGCACGCGTTGTCGGACCTGTTCATCGCCTACATCCTCGCGAGGAACATCCGCATCGAGGAAGACCTGGTCGACCAGCTCTTCAACTCCAGTGAAAAGCGGCTCGCGCGGACGCTGCTGCTGCTCGCACAGTTCGGCAAGCAGGATAAGTCTCAGCGCGTGATTCCCAAGGTGTCCCAGGAAGTGCTCGCCGAGATGGTCGGCACGACGCGCTCGCGCGTCAATTTCTTCATGAACAAGTTCCGGAAGCTGGGATTCATCGAGTACAACGGCGGCCTCAAGATCAACAACGCCCTCATGAGCGTCGTCCTGCACGACTGATCTCCCGACAACTGATCGCCGCTGCTCTCCGCCCAAGCCGGCGAATCAGCAGCGCTCGTGCCGGCCGGTCTCGTCGCCGACGAAGCGGACGGACAAGATCTCGCCTTCGAGGGTTTCTGGCAGGTGGCTTTCCGCGAACTCTCCGAGGATCTGCTGCCGGCGCGCGCGACATTCCACGAATCGCTCGTAGGGGACCACGACGCCTTGGGGTGCTGACGTCACTTCAGGTGCCGATCCGGGTGACGGAGGTTCGCCGCTCACTCGGCCGCCGCAGGGGTGCGCGCGGACCGCCCCTCATCGCGGACCCGGTGGATGCTTTCGCTCAGCGTCTGGACCGGTTCATTCCACCAGTACAACAGCGCCAGGGGCGGCAGGACGCCGAAGATCGCGAGCCCGATGCGGTCGATCATCGACGTGAGGTGAACGGATCCGACGAGGATCATCATGGCCGCAAGCATCCATACGGCGGTAAGAGCAATCTTGATCTGCTGGATCTTCATGGAGACAGCGTGTCACGCGAGGCGGCTCGGCGGCTGTCCTAAAGTGCACACGGCGCATCCGATGTGCGGCGGACCGGGTCGCCGACCCGCGTGGGTAGGGAACGGATCCGCACGGAGTGTGCAAAAGGGGACGTCGGTTGCCGTGACGTGAGGTGTAGCCTCCTCAACAGATCATCCATCGATCGGCCGCCCGGCGGCAGCACTCGCAGGAACGCGCCGATCGCTGGGGCCGACAGGAGTCCGATCATGAGCACAGTCACCGCTGCGGACAGTTCTGCCGCACCGCTTTGCCGGGCATGCCCCTTCTGCGGAGGGAAGCAGGTGACAACGAACAGCGCGAAAGTCAGCGACGGCACCTACTGGCGCTGCCAGAAGTGCGGACAGATCTGGAACCCGTCGCGGCTCCGTCCCCTTCCGCGCTGGCAGAAGTAGCCGCCGCGACGCGTCATCTCGTCCCGTCGCCTTCCGGCCTACCGCGCTGTTCCCTCTGCACAGACCCGCTACTCGCGAGAGCTCGCACAATCCCCGTTGTCCGGTAAAACGCACCGGCCGGCCGTCTATCGCCACGAGAGCGTCGCGTGATTGATCGCGCACATCGGACAGGTCCGCTGGACGTCCGGTCGGTTGTGCGTGGTTCACCGGGTCGAAGCAGGAGAGAGTCGAAGCCGGAGGGAGAGATGCCGCAGTATATCGTCAACAAGAACGCGCAGTTCAACGGCGATCACGAGGTCCACGTGACGCCCCGATCCGCGTGCTCGAGTCCACACTATCCAAATCTGGAGAATCAGGAGTGGCTAGGCGAGCACTCCACCTGTCACGGCGCGGTTCGAGAGGCCAGGAACCGCGGCTACGTGAAGGCGAACGGCTGCTACTACTGCGCGAACGCCTGTCACACCGGATAGATCGCTGAACTCGGGCCGGAGAGAGGAAGGTGTAGAAACGATCCGACTCTCTCCAACGGGCTGGAATAGTGGAGGAGCAGCGGGAGTCGTTCTGCAGACCGAATGGTCTACTGAATCAGCACGAGCGCTGGATCCGACCATCTCCAACGGGGTTGGAAATGGTGGAGGAGTCGAAGGAGTCGTTCTGCAGACCGAATGGTCTACT